>SMTZ1_10004628_pt1 | contig 22982 bp, 20 predicted proteins | sample DeeMarSWOR136_30_FD_25667 | JGI IMG/M metagenome (IMG submission 25667) | reverse complement strand
GACGCCTTCGTGGCATTTCCCACATGTGCTGGGTATGTTGAAATGGTTGATGGTTGAATCAGGGTCACCGGGAGACAGAATCCTGTGTGCTGTCCCTCCTGTCGAATGGCAGTCGTTACAGGTGGCAGCGACGTCGACTCCAGATTCTGTTGCCATGCCGTGTACGCTGTTTTTATAAACCTCGATAGGATGCTGGATTAAAATCTGATATTTTTGTGTGAGATTGATATCCTCATGACATTTCGCACATGTATCAGGTACCTGGGAGGGGTGCGTCCTGGAATGCTTCACAGATGAGGGCAAAATATCATGATCCCCATGACAGTCTGCACAGGTAGGAATATCCCTGCATTCATCTGCACTCATCCGGCCATGAAATCCATATTGCTCTTGAGCCTCTTCATGGCAGTTTCCGCAGCCTTCACACGCAACAACGAACTGGGAGTCCTCTTTATGTGGGATGGTATCTTTATCTATGTGGCAGTCCAGACATTCAAATCCATCATGGATAGAATGAGAGAGGTCTTCAGTGATAACCGTGTCATGCTTGCCTTTTTCGTGGCATTCAATACAAGCGCTGCTGTCAATCTTTTCGTATTCCTCTTTTGTTTCTTGAGTCAGTGCAAAGGAAAAGACAAAAACACAGGCAGTCATTCCAAAGAGAATTTTCAAAACTTTGTTATTCTTTGTAAAAGAGTGCAACATATTCTTTCTCCTCTCTCCATCATACTTTGGCTTTTTCCAAGCCGTTAAAAAATGCCGGCCAAAAGGGATCTTGATCTGGTATCGACAACGGGGCTATTGTTCCATCCCTTCTCTTTATTGTCCTTGCGCCAGTTTTTTCTAAAACTCTGCCGATGACAGAAGCTCGGATACCAGACTTTTTCAATCTATTTAGAATCTCACCAGAATATCCTGATTTTGAGCTTATGAGCAGGGATCCCTCGGCAATAGCCGCAAGTGGATCTAAGTCGAAAGCCTCGCATACCATCCTCACTTCAGCAGGATAAATGAACAATGATTCGTCGACCTCCATGCCGACCTTGCTGGCATTGGCCATTTCAAAGAGGCCGCCAATCACTCCCCCCTCTGTGGCATCGTGCATGGCCGTAACGCCCCCTGCCTCCATGGCTATCAGGGCATCTTTGACAACCGTCATCTGTTTTGAGAGGGATTTGGCTTTAGTTACCAGAGCGATTGGATAATCCCGCAGAAGCTCTTTCTCTCGCAACACTGAAAGGATGGCAGCCGTCTCGATAGCAGGCCCTTTGGTTAAAAGAATATCGTCACCTGAACAGGCTCCTGCTGGCGTCACATATTGGTCCCTACCAGCTAGGGCAAAAACCGTAATCCCTCCTATTGTGGGAGCGGCAAATCCGGGATAATAGCCGGTGTGTCCTCCAACAATGGCAATTTCCAAGTCTACGGCCGTTTTATGGATAGAATCGATGATGATCCGGAAATCTTTATCCGATGTTTCAGGAGGCATGAGCAAAGTATAGGTCATATATCTTGGCTTGACTCCCATAACAGCTACATCACTGGCTCCTATATGGACGGTAAACCAGCCAAACATATCAAGAGGAAGACCAGGAATGGTGAATATGGGATCCTCGGCGACAACCAACACCCTATCATTCCCAATATCGATGACACCGGCATCCACACCGGTTAATGGCGGAACGAGGATAGATCTATCTTTTTTGCCCAGACGCCTGAGAAGAAACTTGTTGAATGTGTTGAAGTCGATCTTTCCGGTCTTTTTCGATGTATGTTCGGCCTTCGTCATGTTTAAGGATTCTCTGTTCTTCTTTTTAAGATCCATTCATATACTTTCAACAAAATGAATTGTATATTAACTTAATATTTTCTATCTAATTTATTTAAATTGTCAATTTTTGTCAATTTACTAAGAGAAAAAGTAAGACGTCATCCTTTTAACAGTCGTTCCCTAATTATCTATCAAAACTTCGCAGGCAAATAGTATCTGCTCCAGGCGAACTCATTCAGCTCTTCCCCTTCAAAATAAGCGTCTTGGCTATAGGACATGGAGCAAAAATTTTTGTCAATAAAAATTATATCCTTAATATTTTTCTCACCAACTTATTGAATCTCCCTTTAATTCTACTTATACTATATATATGATATAAATTAATGCCACACCTGCACTTAACCTCGAAGTTTAAGTGAAGAAATTTGTGATGAGAACAATCCTTATATTTCGGGAATTCATCCAGATTATCATTTTTTAAGCATGATGCAAAAGAAGTCGTTAAAGAAGCTTGAAGAGAAAAAAGGTGAATAGACATGCATGGACTTGAATTACTGTGGAGAAGAGGAAAAGATTTTCTTGGGGTAGATATTCCCTTGATAGCAGGGGCCATGACCTGGATCTCGGACAGCCATTTCGTCTCTGCGGCCTCAAACGAAGGGATTTTTGGATGTCTCGCTGCAGGGAATATGGATCCCTCTTTCCTGGATGATGAAATTAAAAAAACTCGACAGCTCACGGATAAGCCCTTTGGAGTAAACCTTATTACTATTGCTCCCAATTATAAAGAACACCTCACTGTCTCCACCGAAAATAACGTTCCTTTCATCGTTTTTGCCGGAAGCTTTCCGAGGCAACGAGAGGTGGAAAGGGCAAAAGACAGCGGAGCTAAAATCCTGAGCTTCGCATCGACAGCGTCTATAGCAAAACGTCTTATCAACACAGGTGTGGATGCCCTCATCCTCGAAGGAAGTGAGGCGGGAGGACACGTGGGGCATGTTTCATTGGCAATTCTCCTGCAGCAAGTCCTTTTCAAAATAGATGAAGTCCCTATTTTTGTCGCCGGGGGCATTGTCACCGGAACATTTATCACCCACCTTCTCTTGATGGGAGCAGCAGGAGTTCAGCTGGGAACCTTTTTTGTAATGACCGAGGAATGCCGTGCTCACCCTAAATTCAAACAAGCCTTTATTCGAGCAAGAGCTCGCGATGCAGTAGCCACTCCCCAAATAGGTTCTGAGCTCAAGGTAGTCTCTGTTCGAGCCTTGAGAAATAAGGCACTCGATGACTTCACTAAGCTTCAGATCAGACTTCTCGAGAAAAGAAAAAGCGGAGAGATATCCCATGAAGAGGCTCAATATCAGGTTGAGGAATTTTGGGTAGGCGCTCTGCGCAGAGCAATCCAGGAAGGTGACATTGATTTTGGCTCATTGATGGCAGGACAGGGAGTGGGTCTCGTCAATCAGGTTCTCCCCCTCAAACATGCCATAAAAAAATTGATCCTAGAAGCAGAAGAGGCCCTAGAAAAAATCAAAGGAAAATGTCAGGCCATATGATATATAGCTACAAAATTTTCAAATGGATGGAATCATAAAAAATACGATAAACAGGAGATAAAATGATCATCGCTTCACTCGCCATATTCCCAACAAGCGAAGGAGTATCGGTCAGCAAGTATGTCAAAGAAGCCATAAGGGTGATTGAGAGCTCAGGCCTCAAAAGCGTTACTGGTGGCATGAACACTGCGATTGAAGCTCCAGATCTGGCTACTCTCTTTAAAGTCATCGAGAAAGCTCATCAAGCTATAGCAGATATGGGAGTCCGGCGCATCCATATCGATCTTAACGTTGACCATCGACTGGATGCAGACGCCACCATCAACTCCAAGCTCAAAGCTATCGACAAAGCCTAGTCTTCCCTGGTTCTTTTTTATTCATCCTCCAGAGAGTTGACCGAGAAATTACGGTTTCACCCCATCCGCCAAAGAGGACGTGTGAGACATGTAGGCCCCCCGGCTCCTTTCCTGGAAATCTCATCACCCTTATATTCCCAGACTTCGGCACCTTCCTGTTCCAGCCTTTTCCTGGTCTCGGGATTGCCAGAGAGGACGATGCATTTTCGAGGAGCAACTGTCAACACATTGCATCCCATGGTCTCAAATTCTTCATCAGAAACCTCGATCATCTTGATCCCCCGGCGGGCTAGCCATTCTCGGAAACTGACTGGCATCAATCGAGAATAGACCACAGCCAGATCATGATCCACAGGGCTGAGGATGGACATCAGGTGCAGGACATCATCGGGTCCCTGCCAGTGAGGCAGCGGCACGACCTGGAACTCAGAAATGAATCCCTTAATCAGTTCATAAAACTGGCGAATGCCTTCTCTGTTAGTTCGGTAGCCCTCTGCTACAGCTAAGGTATCTTTATTAAAAAGAACGACATCCCCTCCCTCGAGGCTTCCTTCCCTGGTTATGAAACCAAGAATTGGGATACCCAGTCCAGATAAAAATTCAGCCATAGCTTCAGGTTCACTCTTGCGCTGCTCTTTTCCCATGTTGCACACGACAGCGCCCTCTGGAGTCATGATCACAGGATCATGGACATAGATCGAATCCAGCCCCGTTCGATCATTGCGAGGTAGATAATGGATCTCTTGTATATGTTTCTCCAACAGCTCGACGAAGCCAGCATACTCTTCGACAGCATGACTAAAATCTGGAGGGCTCAGATAATTGAGGTCGATCCAGTGCTTTTCGATAACACCATCACTGATGAAAGCCTCGCTTGGGTGTTTCAAGAGCAGCTGTTTTATCGAACCTACTTCAGACTGACAACCAAATTTCATACTCAAAACCTTTCATGGCGTATTATAAAAACAAATCCAGAAATTTCACAAGTGAGCGAGCCTTTCTTGTTGACACCCAGAACACTTGATCTATAAAATAGAGAACCTTTTGTTCATCATCGAATCGAACATCAAAAATAAGGAGCACATACGATAAAGAAAGAATTGCTTCCCGGCTGGATATTGATGCTTGGTGTGGGCACAATTTCCATGCTCCTATCCAACCTGGTAGTCATAGGAGGAAAACATCCCATCGAAGCAGCTGTCATCGCCATCTTGATCGGGATCCTTATCAGGAATTCCGGTATCCTGCCAAAAATCTTTCTTCCAGGCATTCAAGCCTTTGAAAAAATTCTGATACTGGGCATTGTCTTGATCGGTGCTTCTCTGAATTTTCGTACTATCGGGTCTCAGGGCATAAACATGCTGGTCATCATACTTACAACAATGCTTATCAGCTTTTTCGCCATCACCTTTCTCGGCAAAATCTTCAACCTTCCCACAGCCTTGGCTATCCTTCTCTCGGTAGGAACGACCATCTGCGGTGGATCGGCTATCGCTGTGACTGCTCCGCTTATCAAAGCCCGGGAAGAGGAGACAAGCTACGCTATCGGCACCATAGCCCTCTGGGGCTTCATCGCTATTCTTCTCTATCCAAAAATGGCTCAGTTGTTTGGTGTAACAGATATAAACTTTGGCGTCTTTGCAGGGACGGCCATCCACTCCACGCCTCAAGTCGTAGGAGCTGCCTTCATTTTTTCAGACCTGGCGGGAAAAACGGCCACTGCGGTCAAACTTGTCAGAAACTGCTTCATGGTCCCGCTCGCCTTTTTTATCGCGGTATGGTATGCAAACACCATCCTGAAAATCCAAAGAAACAAGGGGACTCGCATTAATGTGGTCAAGGCTTTTCCATGGTTTTTATTCGGATACTTCCTGATGGGCGGACTGAATACCCAAGGCTATTTTTCACCTGAAGGCGTGAAAGCCTTCCATGCAGCCGGCCGCTTCCTGATCCTTCTAGGCCTATCAGGAATAGGGCTGAATACAGTCTTTGCTGCCTTTAAAGAAGTGGGACTGAGACCACTTGTCGTCGGATTTTTAGGTGCTCTGGTCGTTGCTGGCTGCAGCATCTTGATGATTCATTTCCTCCTCTAGCCATCGAATCGAATCCAGCCCGTGGGGCGTATTCACCAGAATGAATAACTCTTTGAATTCTGGCCAAAATCGATCATCCTGAAAGCTCATTTTATTTAATCTATAGACAAACTAAGAATATTTTAGTAACTTATCTTACGAATCTTGGTATTCATCAGACGCTTTTTTCACAGGAGGTTTATAATGAAAAAAATATTTTCTCTGGTCTTTCTTTTTTTACTTTTCCTTGTTTTCCGTTCAGTCGTATTTTCCCATTGCGAGGTTCCATGCGGAATATACAATGACGAGATGAGATTCAAGATGCTTGAGGAACACATCCAAACAATCGAGAAAGCCATGAATCAAATCATGGAACTCTCCAAGGAATCCCCACAAAATATGAACCAGATCGTCCGCTGGATAATGAACAAGGAGAAACATGCTGAGGACATGCAGCATATCATCAGCCAGTATTTCTTAACTCAGAGAATAAAAAATACCGAAGCGGATGATGAAGAGGCAAAATCGAGCTATATAAAAAAACTGACCATCTGTCACCAAATCCTTGTCTATGCCATGAAAGCCAAACAGTCCACGGATTTGGAGAATATTAAACATCTCAAATCTGCAGTCGAACAATTCAAAACAGTCTATTTCGAACCAAAAGAGCACTCCCACTAAAGAAACATTCTCTCAAATATGCCTTCCCAAAAGTTAAAGGGATAGACAGCTAGTCTCTAGCGCTCTCGATGATTCCTCCTCCGATCACAACATCTCCATCGTAGAAAACAGCTGACTGTCCTGGAGTTACTGCCCTTTGTGGTTTTTTAAAATCTAAGCGGACCCGGTCCTTTTTCAAAGGGGTGAGAATCGCCTTTGCCTCACGATGTTTATACCTGATTTTGGCCTGTACAGATAAGGGCGAAATAAGTTTCCCTGTCCCAATCAGGTTCACATGAGATACATTCACACCTTTTTTGTAAAGCTGGTCATTGGTACCCACGATAATCTTATCTTCTCCCGCATGAATCTCGAGCACATACAGGGGATGGGGAGCAGCGATCCCCAGTCCTTTTCTCTGACCAATGGTGAAATGCAGGACTCCTTTGTGTCGGCCTAAAACACGACTCTCAGCATCGATAATAGGTCCAGGCCGAAAGGCCTCAGGATTCAATTGTTTGAGAAAACGGATATAATCATTATCAGGAATGAAACATATCTCCTGGCTCTCGGGTCTTTGGTCCACAGAGAGAGTAAATTGTTGAGCCATTTTCCTGACATCTTTTTTGGTAAAATCTCCGATTGGCATGATCGTTCGAGCTAGCTGTTCCTGTGTCAAAGTGTACAGGTAATAGGATTGATCCTTCTCTGCATCTCTTCCTTTTGATAAGAGATACCTACCGGACTTCTCGTCCTGGGTGATGCGCGCATGGTGTCCGGTGGCTAAAAAATCGGCTCCCAAGCTCTTTGTTTTTCTCCAGAGAGCATCGAACTTAATGAACCGGTTACAGCGAATACAAGGATTTGGTGTGCGGCCTTTTTTATACTCCTCACAAAAGTCAGCGATAACCGTGTCCCTGAAGGATTTTTTGAGATCAATCATGTAATGGGAAATGTCAAGGTGAGCCGCCACACGGATGGCATCGGCCTTGGCTCCTTGGCCGCAGCAGGAGCTGAGGCTTTCCTCTCGGCAGAACTCCTTCGGAATATCGAAAATATCCATAGTAAGCCCTATGACTTCATAGCCTCTTCTCTTTAGAAGCGCGGCAGCCACTGAGGAATCCACTCCCCCACTCATAGCCACCAAAACTTTTTTCTTCTTCATCAGCCTCTATAGGCAAAGGATACCAAATAATCGCGTTTTTCGACAGCGAAGAAACGAATCAGTCTACCTGATTATTTCCATATCAAGGAGATAATTATGCTTAGGAAACCAAGTAAGTATTTCCATATCCGTGATGCCATAAGGGCAGGAAACCTAAGAATTAGGAGCATTGGGGAATGGATTGAGCGACATCGGAAGATTCAGCCTCCCCGATATCATGAAGAGATTGACAGATCATGATCGCAGTGCTATAAACGTCACTCTGAATTCTTCAAATTATATGTACTAGAGGCATTTTAAATTGAGTAAAAAATACTTTCCATTTCAAAAAAATCCCTATAAAAATATTCTCGATGCTGTGGGTAATACTCCAATCATTCGATTGGACAAGATTGCAGCGGGCGTCAAGGCCGAGATCTTTGCCAAACTCGAATTTCTGAATCCTATGGGAAGTATCAAAGATAGAATCGCCAAATACATGATCGAAAAAGCAGAAAAAGAACAGAGAATAAAACCCGGGGATACCATCATTGACAACTCCTCTGGCAATACAGCTTTGGGCTTGGCTATGGTGTGTTCTGTAAAAGGATACAGAGTGAAGATGATAGTCCGCGACAGCTTGAGTTTGGAAAAGATAAAATTTCTCAGGGCAATGAACGTGGAAATTGTGATGGTCGATCACACCCTTCCGCCTGAATCTCCAAACAGCTATAACAATATCACTCCCCGTATAGTTCGAGAAACAAAGGGAGGATACTACTTTGACCAGCACAACAACCGGGAAAACAACGAGGCCCACTACACCATGACCGGGCCTGAAATCTGGAAGCAGATGGAGGGAAGAATCGACTATTTTGTTGCGGGCATCGGCACTGGTGGGACCATCTGTGGCGTATCCAAGTATCTTAAAGAAAAAGACCCAAAAATAAAAATCATAGGCGTAGACCCTGTGGGCTCAATCTTTTACGACTATTTTCACTCCGAGAAACTCGTCAAGCCTTCTCCCTACTTTCTGGAAGGTCTGGGTGATGAATTTTTGATCAGGTGTGTGGACTTCAGTTTGATAGACGATATCTACCAGATTTCCGACAAGCGAGCTTTTCAGATAACAAGAGAATTGGCAGATAAGGAGGCCATTTTGGCCGGGGGTTCGAGTGGAGCTGCCGTGTGGGCAGCCCTTCGCCTGGCGAAGAAAATTGATCGACCGGCCCGTATTGTCACCATATTTGCAGACTCAGCCACTCGTTATCTGAGCACAATCTACAACGATGATTGGCTGCGAGAAAAAGGATTCCTTTAAGGATTGTCTCGGAGTGCTATTTCTTGAGGTATTTCTCGGGATCTTTCAAAAACTTTTCTTTGCACCCATCGCAACAGAAATAATAGGTCTTTCCGTTGTATTCATGGGACCCTGCTGCTTCTGATTTATTGATTTCTTCTCCGCTCACCGGACAAACAACCTTTTCCCCTTCCATCTTTGCATACTTTTCCGGATCCTTGACGAACTTTTCCTTACATGCTTCCATACAGAAGTAATAGGTTCGTCCGTCATATTCATAAGTGGCCTTAGCCTCAGACTTCTTGACCTTCATTCCACACACAGGATCGACAGTGGAATCTTCTGCATGATGATGGGCATGTACCTGTCCTTCATGAGACTCTTGGTGAGCATACTTTTCGGGATTCTTCATGAATTTTTCTTTACAGTTTTCGCAGCAAAAATAATAGGTCTTCCCTTCATACTGAAAAGTTCCCTTGGCTTCGGATTTTTTTATTTCCTCTCCACTCACCGGACATTTGACCATTTCATCCGCTTTCTGATCTGCTGCAGTCACCATCACAAACACAAAAGAAACAGCCATTATCAGGATCAACATTTTTGCAAATCTTGTCATTTCAACCTCCATAGGATGTTTTATTTCATACTATTTTTACATTTTTTATAGATATTGTCAAGATACGCAATTTTCTATGTTTCCATCATCTAAATAGTTGGAGCTTCATGCACAAAATGTTTTAAAAATTCCTGGATGATCTTCCCTATTTTCTGCTGAGTTAGGATCTTCTTCTTTTTTTTTTAAAGGCTCGCTTGATTGCACCATAATTCAGCTCAGTGATCCTTATTTCTGAAATTGTTTGATCATCGACTCTTCATCCCAAGATGGGACTATTCCGTGATTTGATGAGTACTGCTTCCACTCATCATACGACACGAGCGGTCTTGTTCTCTCAATTAAGTTCACAGTCGTGTTCAGTACTCCTGGTATTTTATTCACAACTTCGCACATGTATTTATTCAATGCCTCTTCTTCTTCGGCAAGAATAGAAAACTGAATGCAATCCCCATACAGATGGCAGGTGTAAGTTATGTATGCCATTTTGAGATAATCTGGAAGAGTAGATGTTACGATATAATGATACACATCTTTGAGATTATTCGGAAAAACTTTCAAAGTGATGGTAAATCTTTTCATATTTTTTGTGTCTTTTGGAAGCGGATAAAATATTGGCTTCATCATATTTATTACCCAGATACTGGTTATGTGTTCTATCTTACTCAATTGCTCAGTTATAAAATCACCCAAAACATTGGGATCAGTCGTGTGTACAATAAGGCTTACGTCCTCATGTTTTACCCTCTTTGTAAGGTAAAGCAACAGCCCTCTCCCTCTAATGCTCTCCTGTAGTTCACCTATCCGAGACAAAATATCATCGCATATTTTTTGCTTTCTCTCTTGAGATTTTAATCTGATAATGGTAATCATAAAAAACCTCCTTCAATTGTTATAGGAGCCAAATGTAAATCTTAAAATAGATTTACAACCAGTAAGTTGCGTGATAACGGGAATCGATTCCCCTTCGGATTCCACATATCTTATTGTGTCTATCGATAATATTTATATAACGTGAATTATAGGTTTTGTCAACTTTTTTTATTTATTTGAAAAATACAAGATTCATTCTTTTCGCAATACCTGGTCATCAGCATTAAATTATTAAAAATAAAAGGATTAACTTTAGGCTTCTAACACTTGGGGAACCGCCTATAAGGATTTAGGTCTAGGTTTTAGGGATGGTTTTATATTGAATAACGAATTTCGTCCAAAAAAAAGAATTGGAAAGTTTTTAGTATTCGTCCCAGGATTTGATGCTCAATTCCTCAAGGCCCGTTCTGGAGATCGCATCGATGAATCTCTCGGCAAATTGTAGATTGGTGATCAGCGGGATGTTGAAATCCACCGCTTTTCGTCTCAAGATATAATCGTTGGTCAGTTCTTGCTCATCGACGCTTTTAGGAATGTTGATGATAAGGTCCAGCTTCAATTCCTGAATGTAGCTCAATGCGTTGGGTTCTTTTTTTTCGAGCGGCCAATAAAGAATCTCTGAATGGATTCCATTGTACTTCATAAAATCTGCTGTGCCCCGAGTGGCATACAGGTTGAAACCAAGGTCTGTCAACCTCTTTGCATGAGGAAGAAATTTGGCTTTGCTTTCGAACGGTCCAGTGGACAGCATGATATTTTTTTCCGGCAACCGAAATCCCACGGATAAAAGGGCTTTTAAAAAAGCTTCTTCAAAATTATCCCCGATACACGCCACCTCCCCAGTCGAAGCCATCTCCACGCTCAAGATCGGGTCTGCACCCTTAATACGTGTGAAGGAAAACTGCGGGGCTTTGACACCCACATAGTCCAACTCGAAGCAGGACTTGTCTATTCTTGGCACATCCTCTCCCATGATAATCTTGGTGGCTAAATCGATAAAGTTCAATTTGAATATCTTGGAGACAAAGGGGAATGATCGTGAAGCCCTTAGGTTGCATTCGATGACCTTCACTTCATTATCCTTGGCGATAAACTGGATGTTGAAGGGTCCGTTTATTTTCAGAGACTGTGCAATCTGCCTCGCAATCCTTTTCATCCGTCTTGTCGTCTCCAGATAGGTTCTCTGCGGAGGCAGAACCATGGTGGCATCCCCGGAATGGACTCCTGCGTTCTCGACATGCTCGCAGATGGCATAGATAAATAATTCCCCCCTCTTGGCTACAGCATCGATCTCTATCTCTTTGGCATCTTCAATGAACTTGCTGATGACCACAGGATATTCAGGGCTGACATGGGAGGCTTTCTCCAGATAATGAACGAGCTCTGTATCATTCAGGGCTACCGACATGGCTGCTCCGCTGAGAACATAACTCGGCCTCACAAGAACGGGATAACCCACACTGCGTGCAAAGGATTTAGCCGCTTCAATATCGGTGAGCTCCTTCCACTCAGGCTGGTCGATTCCCAGATCATCCAGTAGTGCCGAGAACTTGTGTCTGTTTTCCGCATTGTCGATACTCATAGGAGATGTTCCGAGGATGTTAAAACCATACTGATTGCATTTCATCGCCAGGTTATTCGGAATCTGTCCTCCCATAGATATAATGAGTCCTTCAGGTGATTCCTTCTCGTAAATATCAGCAACTGTTTCAAAACTCAATTCATCAAAATAGAGCTTATCGCAGATATCATAGTCTGTGCTGACTGTTTCTGGATTGTAGTTGATCATAATGGTTTTATATCCCAGGTTCCTCAGGCTGATCACGGCGTTGACACAGCACCAGTCAAACTCCACAGACGAGCCGATTCGATAGGAACCGGAACCCAGCACAATAACTTTATCTGTATCACCAAATTCCATATCATCTTCTGACCCGTTGTAGGTGAGATAAAGGTAATTCGTCTGGGCTGGATACTCGGCAGCCAAGGTATCGATTTGCTTCACAACAGGCTGGACGTTTTGCCTCTTTCTCAGATCGCGTATATCCAGCTCTCCCTTACCAAAAAGAAGAGCAATCTGTTTATCGGAAAACCCGTGCTGTTTGGCTTTGACCAATAATTCTCTCGGGAAATCTTGGTAATCTCGTTCACTCAGCTTCTGTTCCAAGTCTACGATATTTTTGATCTTGTATAGAAACCATCGGTCGATCAGGGTCAAGGCATGAATCTCTTCAATAGAGAAATGCTTCACCGCTTCGGCAATGGCAAAGATCCGTTTATCGGTTGGATTTTTGAGCTCAATCGCTAAATCATCAAAAGAGATATCATTACAGACCAGTCCATACATCCCGACCTGGAGCATGCGAATTGCTTTTTGTAGAGCTTCTTCAAACATTCTGCCGATGGCCATTACCTCTCCAACGCTTTTCATCTCGCTTCCGATTTTCTTCGAAGCTCTCTTAAACTTGGTCAAGTCCCAGCGGGGAATCTTGACCACAACATAATCAAGGGCAGGTTCGAAACAGGCCATGGTTTTTTTGGTTATCGAGTTGGGCAGATCGATCAAGGAATAGCCCAAGGCCAGTTTAGCCGCGATAAAGGCAAGAGGATATCCCGTCGCTTTCGAGGCTAGGGCGCTGCTTCTGGAAAGCCGAGGATTGACTTCGATGATCCTGTAATCATCGCTCTTTTTATCCAGGGCAAATTGGATATTGCATTCTCCGATAATACCCAAGTGTCTAATCACTTTTATGGAAATATCTCTGAGTTTATGATACTCCTGATTTGTCAGTGTCTGAGAAGGTGCGATGACGATGCTCTCTCCAGTGTGGATCCCCATGGGATCAAAATTTTCCATGTTACAAACCGTGATGCAGTTGTCAAAACTGTCTCTGACAACTTCGTATTCCACCTCTTTCCAACCCTCTAGATATTCTTCAATAAGGATCTGATTGGTGAAAGCGAAAGCTTTCTTGGCGGTATCCAGGAGTTCTTCTTTATCATAGGAAATGCCCGAACCCAGGCCGCCAAGAGCATAAGCGACTCTGGCCATCACAGGATAACCGATTTTTTCTGCAGCCGCTAAGGCTTGTGGCACCGATGTGACCGCAAAGCTCCGGGGAACCTTCAGGTTTATCTCTGTCAACCTTTCAACAAAATTTTTCCGGTCCTCACTATCTTTGATGGCTTGAATAGAAGTGCCCAAAACTTTGACGCCAAATCTATTGAATACACTCTCGTCATGCAGTTCCACTCCGCAATTCAACGCAGTCTGTCCTCCGAAACCAAGGAGTATTCCATCCGGCCTTTCTTTTTCGATAATTCTCTCTACAAAATAAGGAGGCCTCAGATGTCTGAATGGTAGCAATATTGGGATTGACCAATACGACGCTGATTCCCTCTTCTTTTAAAGCCTTTATAGCCTGGCTTCCTGAGTAGTCGAACTCTCCTGCCTGTCCTATCTTAAGCGCTCCGCTCCCCAGCAGAATGACTTTTTTCATTTTTGAAGGAGCTCCAAGAATGTATCGAATAAAAAAGATGTATCCACAGGCCCAGGCCGATGTTCCGGATGGAACTGCACAGACATAAAGGGCAAGCGTCTGTGCCGAATTCCTTCATTGGTGCTGTCGTTCACATTCTCAAACCAGGGTTCCCAGTCTTTTGGCAAAGAATTTGTCTCGACAGCATATCCATGATTCTGGGATGTTATGTAACATCGCTTCGTCCCCACTTGGAGACAGGGCTGATTCTGGCTCCGATGGCCGTATTTGAGCTTGAAAGTGTCGGCCCCAGCAGCTAAAGCCATCAACTGGTTTCCGAGACAGATTCCAAAGGTGGGGATTTTCTTTTCAAAACATTTTTTCACTATTGCTATTGTCTCTTGACACATTTTTGGATCACCGGGCCCGTTAGAGATCACAACACCATCAAAGGCACGATCCAGAAAATCAGAGTTACAGGGTACACGTATGACACAACAATCCCTCTCTATTAAAGATCTGAGGATGTTGTATTTCACTCCACAGTCGATGACGATGATCTTCCTTTCCCCTTTATTATTGTAGATGACCGGTTCTTGAACCGAAACCTTCTGGATGAGATTCTCCTTATTGGGATCGTAAAGTTCAATATCTTTATCAAAGACAATCTTTCCAAGCATCGTGCCTTTTTCTCTCAATCGCTTGGTCAGTGCCCGAGTGTCAACACGGTGCAAGGCAGGAATTCCCTGCTCTTTCAACCAGTCGGATAGGCTTTTAGTCGCATTCCAATGATTATGGGAAAAAGAGTAATCGGAGACGATCAATGCCGAAGCGTGAATCCGGTCTGACTCGAAATTGATGGAAAGACTGCCCTCAGTTTTTTCCCCTGGCACACCGTAATTCCCTATAAGCGGATAGGTGAGGACAAGAATCTGTCCCCTGTAGCTGGGATCTGTTAGAGATTCATAATAACCAACCATTCCGGTATTAAAGACAACCTCTCCGGAAAGGGATTTTTCTGTTCCGAAGGATTCTCCTAAAAATTCTGTACCGTCCTCAAGTATAAGAGTGACTTTATCCATTTCAAGAAGAATCCAGGAAAAAAGACGTCCCTTGGAGTTCTCGCATCCCCGAGTTTTCGCTCAGCTCACTCAATTTTCCATTACTTATAGCACAGCATGCGGCTTCAGTCAAAATAATTCTTCTGTAGCTTTATTTTCTTTCGTTTTCTTCTGCAGCATCTCCATTTCCTTCTTCTTTTTCTTTGAATTTTCTTCCGCGCCAGAGGTAATAAATCGCAGGGATTACGATCAGGGTAAGAATCGTCGATGTGATCAATCCGCCGACCATTGGAGCGGCGATCCTCTTCATAACCTGGGAACCTGTACCGTGTCCCCACATGATGGGCAGCAGCCCAACGATAGTGGTAGTAACCGTCATCAGCTTTGGGCGCACCCGTTCAACGGCACCATACATCACCGCAGTCCTCAGGTCTTCCTTCGAGTTCATTTCGCCCGACCTCATGCGGTCTTTAAAGGCATTATCGATGTACAAGAGCATCACTACACCTGTCTCTGCCGCAACACCGGCCAAGGCTATAAATCCCACTCCGACTGCCACGCTCATGTTGTAGCCGCTCAGCCACATCAGCCAGATGCCCCCGACAAGGGCAAACGGAAGAGAAAGCATGATGATCAAGCTTTCGGTAACGTTTTTGAAATTGAAATACAGCAAAAGGAAAATGATGATAAGAGTGATCGGGACAACAAGGCGCAGGCGCTCCTGAGCCCTCTGCATGTACTCGTATTGACCGCTCCAGACGATGCTGTAGCCAGCCGGAAATTCCACTGTACTGTCGACGACCTGCCTAGCCATCTTGACATAGGTTCCCACATCGATATCCCGCAAATCCACGTAAAGCCATGCAGTCCTTCTTGCATTTTCGCTCTTGATGGCAGCCGGTCCCTTTTTAATTTGAAGATCGGCGACCTGGCCTAAAGGGATTTCGGCTCCTGAGGGAGCGGGAATCAAAACCCGTTTCAAGGCTGACAGGTTGTCCCGGAGCTCGCGGCTGTAACGAACATTCACCGGGTATCTTTCCAGCCCCTCCACTGTGGTGGTTACATTCATCCCGCCAATGGCAGACATGATAACATCCTGGACATCTCCCACCGATAATCCATAGCGGGCAGCCGCTTCCCGGTCGATCACAAAATCGATATAGTTCCCTCCGATTACTCTCTCTGCAATCACACTAGCAGTGCCAGGAACCTGACGGATCACTGCCTCGATCTCCTCTCCAAGGTTGCTGAGAGTCTGCAGATCCGGTCCCATGAGCTTGATTCCTACTGGCGTCTTGATTCCTGTGCTCAGCATGTCGATCCGTGTCTTTATGGGCATTGTCCAGGCATTTGTCAGGCCGGGAAACTGGACAGCCCTATCCAGCTCTTCGATTAACTTTTCTATTGTCATCCCGGGCCGCCACTGTTTTTCATCCTTAAGGGTAATCGTTGTTTCGATCATGGTTAGCGGAGCAGGATCTGTCGCTGTCTCTGCGCGCCCGATTTTTCCGAAAACAGTCTTCACTTCAGGAAATCCGGCGATGATCTTATCCGTCTGTTGGAGAAGTTCCTTTGCCTTTGTGACGGAAATCCCGGGCAATGTTGTCGGCATATACAGCAAATCTCCTTCATTCAAAGGCGGCATGAATTCTGAGCCAAGCCTCAGGAAGGGAACCACGGTGACGGCGATAATCAACACAGCCACAAGAATAGTCGCGACCTTATGTTTGAGGATAAAATGAATCACCGGTCTGTACATCCTGATGAGGATCCGGCTCAAAGGGTGTTTCTCTTCAGAACGAATCTTTCCGCGGATAAAAATGCCCATCAGAACAGGGACTACAGTTACGGCTAACAGAGCTGAACCGGCCATAGCATAGGTTTTGGTGAAGGCTAAGGGTTTAAAAAGTCTACCCTCCTGCTGCTGAAGAGTGAAAACTGGAATAAACGAAAGAGTGATGATGAGCAAGGAATAGAACAATGCCGGGCCAACTTCCTTCGAAGACCTAATGATTAAGGACCAGCGGTCCTGACTCCCGGTCACTTTGTCACTTTTTCCCTTTCCATATGTTTATGGGCGTTTTCGATCATGACTACCACTGCATCGACCATGGCGCCGATAGCGATGGCTATCCCTCCAAGAGACATGATATTGGCATTCAATCCCTGGACTCTCATGACGATAAATGACATCAAAACTCCCAGAGGAAGAATAAATACCGCGACGAACGAGCTTCGGAGATGGAGAAGGAAAACGACGATAACCAGAGCGACAACGATGATTTCTTCGAGGAGCTTCTCTTTCAAAGTTGAGATTGCCCGCTCTATCAAAGAGGATCGGTCATAGGCTGTTTTGACAGTAACTCCCTCGGGGAGACCTTTTTTCAGCTCTTCCAGCTTCGCTTTCACACCATCGATGACCTTTAGTGCATTTTCACCAAAGCGCATAACGATGATTCCGCCCACGGTCTCTCCCTGTCCGTTCCATTCAGCGATGCCTCGGCGGAGTTCAGGACCGAGATGGATGCGGGCGACATCGCTCAATAAAATCGGCGCGTTGTTCGGTCCCATCCCCACTGGAACTTTACGCAAGTCATCGATGGATCGGATGTAGCCAAGGCCCCGCACCATGAATTCTGTCTCGCCCATCTCGATCAAGCGTCCACCCACATCAGTATTGCTGCGCTTTATGGCCATACGAATGTGTTGAAGGGAGAGATGATACGCTTGAAGCTTGAGCGGATCTACTTCGACCTGATACTGTTTGACGAATCCTCCGACGCTGGCAACTTCACTTACACCCGGTACGCTTGACAGCTCGTAGCGTAGATACCAGTCCTGAATCGACCGCAGTTGCTGCAGATCATATTGATCTCCGCCTTCAAGGACATATTCATACACCCATCCAACTCCTGTAGCATCTGGTCCGAGTTGAGGTGTCACGCCCTGGGGCAGGCGGCCAGCCGCAAAGTTCAGATATTCTAGAACACGACTTCGAGCCCAATACAGATCGGTTCCATCTTCAAATATGATGTACACCATAGAAAATCCAAAGAAGGAATAACCTCTAACCACTTTTGCATAGGGTACTGCCAACATGGCTGTGGTTAAAGGGTATGTGACCTGATCCTCTACGACATTCGGTCCCTGTCCAGGGAATTCCGTGAAGATAATAACCTGTACATCACTTAGATCGGGGATGGCATCAACCGGCGTGGTCTGAACCGCTACAAGCCCGGCCAGGATTATGCCAAATATGCCAATGACGACCAGGAATCGGTTGTTTACCGACCACTCTATGATTTTCTCAAGCATCCTTATCTCCCATTGTGTCTTTATTACTCTGTATTATTCAGGATGAACCTATCCGTCCGATAAATTCACTTCTTGATTTTCTCGGCCTTCTCCAGCTTCATCCCGCATTCCGGACACCTGGCCTCAGGGTCTGTGGTGATGAACTCGGGGTGCATCGGGCAGGCATAAAGCCGACTCGAATCTATTGCGATCCGGTCTCCATTTTTTAATGTGCCTACCTTTTCTGCATCTTCCTCTTTCAGGTCCATGGTTCTCTCTCCCTCTTTAGCTTCCTTCTCCATGGTTTGAAGCTCCCCTCTTTGATGGGTGTGATCTTCGTTTTTCTTTTCAGCTTTCAAAGAGTCTTGAATTCTCTGCGACTGGGCTGCACGCATCTTGGCGATGGCTTCCCTGGTCCTGCTCTCGGAGTCCAGCAGAAACTGGCCGGAGACCACAACCTGTTCTCCATCGAAAAGACCGGAGACGACCTGCACAAATCCGTCGTCGGACTCTGCCCCTGTTTTTACTTCCCTAGGCTCGAATTTTCCATCGCCCCGGATGACGAAAACAATCTCCCGTATTCCGGAATAGATTACGGCCTCTGAAGGAATAGCCTGAGAGTCGGTGGCTACCTGAGCATAGATACGAACCGTAGCGAACATATCCGGCTTCAATCCCAGGCTCGGATTAGAGAAGACCAGCCGTATGTTGTTGGCCCGAGATTTGCGATCAAGGTAAGGATATATAAAATCCACCTTTCCTTCGAAGGTCTTTCCTTCCATCTGGTCCAGCTCAAGTTCGGCTTTCTGGCCTCGTTTGATGAGAGGGAGCTCTGACTCATATACTGCCGCCTCTACCCAGACCATGTCGAGATTAGCGATATGGAAAAGGTCCGTCCCTGGCCCCACCTTGTCCCCCTCGACGATGGCTTTGTGGGTGACGATGCCATCGACCTGAGATTTCAAAAGAAGGGTGCGGCGGACCTCTCCGGTCTGCTCGATTTTGTTTATCTCTGTTTCGGAGATATCCCAATATTCCAGGCGATTCCTAGCCAAACGGAGCATTCTTTCAGCATTTTTCCGGATGCTCTCATAAGGGCTCTTTTCCAGTTTTTTAAAGTTATCCAGTGCGAGGAGGTATTCTTCCTGGGTAGAAACGAGTTCAGGAGAGTAGATATCCAAAAGGGCCTCACCCTTTTTTACCCTCTGTCCCTCAGTATTGACATACAGTTTTTCGATCCAGCCTGTAACCTTGGTGCTGACAGAATATTCTTCATCCTGGGCATAGGTCACATTTCCAAAAGCGCGAATAACGCGTTCGATATCCCGGCGTTCCACAGGTGCTGTGCGCAGGTTCATGTTCTGCTGGATAGTTCCATCGATCATGATGCTTCCCGCACCACCGGCTTCCTCCCCTTCATAGACAGGGACCAAATCCATCCCCATCTTAGATTTTCCGGGTTGGTCGTAGATTTCGGTGGGATCCATTGGGGCGCGCCAGTAGAGGACTTCGCGCTCCTTTTTCTCCCCTTCTACTTGAGGCTGGCCTGTTTCCCCTGCTGTGTCTCTTATTGGGGTAAGCTTCATCCCGCAGATGGGGCAGTTGCCCGGCTTATCCGATATCACCTCGGGGTGCATCCCGCAGGAGTAAAGCTGCTTTTCCTCTCCTTGTGCCGGACCCTGAGTTTTTTGAGCCCTTGGCATAAGAAAATATGTCGCTCCTCCTCCAATCAGGACTCCTAGAAGAAGAATAAGAAGAATTTTTGCTCTCATTTTACACTCCTTTTCAATCTCGCGGCCCATTCATTCCAGAAACATCTTTTCCAACCGCGAACTCATACCCGGCCAGAGCTTTATAGTAATCGGAAAGGGCAAAAGAATACTGAAGTTCGTAATTCAAAAGCCTCATCCAGTTATCCACCACATTTAAAAAATCGACCTTTCCCACCTGATATCCTGCTTGAGCCGATTCGAGGGACTGCTGAGCCTGGAGAAGAATCCCGCCTTCATACAACTCTATCCTTTTGCGGCTTCTTTCCAGCTCAGCCTTTTGGATTTCGATCTCGGCAAGAACCCCATTCAGGATATTTGCATAATCGGCTTGGCCAGCTTGGAAATCCAGCTTTCTTTCAGCAATCTTCTGGTTCTGCTTGCGTTTATAAAAAAGGGGGATATCCAGGGTAACTGACATCGAGAAGAAGTCATGCATTTTGGCGCCGCTTTTCAGATCCTCCCTTTGACTGTAGCCCGCACCTACGGTAATGTTGGGCCACAAGTCCCTGCGTGCAAGCTTAACAGCCGCCTCGGCTTTGCTGAGCTTCTCCCTCCAGGCCATCAGAAGAGGCCTCTGACGTTCTATCTCTTGTGGAGAGAATTCTAGATCCATCTTCTCCGGCACTTCCAGGTTTGATGAAGTCATGCCGATAGGATTTCCAACCGGTCTGTTCAAGACAGCATTCATTTGCGCCTCTGCGACAAGGCGCTTCTGCCGCCACATGATCAGGTCATCATCCAGCTTGGACAGCTCGACCTGAGCCCGGAGCACATCCTGCTGGAGCCCAGATCCCGTGGCATATTTGATTTCAACCACCCTTATCAACTGTTCCATCAAGTCCTTGTTTTTTTGGACCGTTTCCAAAGCCCGGTCAACAGCATAAAGATCATAATAAGCCCGTCTGACTGTCTGGACGATCTGGTTACGGACTTCCTTTTCCTGCTGCTGGACTGAGGCGGCTTCGAATTCCGCCATATCCGTACTCAGGGACAATTTTCCGGGGAAGGGGAACATCTGCATGACCGCGATCTGTTTTCCTGTCATGGGCTCCTGATCGAAAGCGAAGCTGTTCACCGGCAGGTTCATCAGACCGAGGGTAATCCTTGGATCCGGCAGCGCGCCCGCTTGAGGGATGGCTCTCTCTGCAGAGAGAATCTTTTGGCCGGCTGCTTCCAGCCGGGGATTGTTTTCAAGGGCTTCCTGGATGAGATCCGAAAGAATCAGACTCGCTTGCGGACGCTTCTGAGCGCCAGCAGGAAGCGCATTCAAGAATACAGAGGTGAATAAGAAGATAAAAAATATCTTGCGCATGTTATTCTTCCTTTATGGATTGGACGGTAATATTTTCAATATTCCGGACGCTCCTCTCCTCCACCACATAAAAACTTACCATCCCTATGTAAACTATAAGATTTAACATCAAAAATTTTTACCTTACGACCAGTTTTCCTTTCAGCATACCCATCCCGCAATTGAAAGCATATTCCCCTTCCTTTTTGGGAGTAAACTCGATGGGAGTCGTTTTGAATGCGGGAAGCGGCTTGCGGATATTGAATTCTCCGATAACGACGATCTCCGAACAGTCAGCGGTCTCATCCCGGTAAAAATTCAAGCGAACAGGAATTCCCTTTCTCACCACGATCACATCCGGGTCATAACCGCCCTTGACCCTAATGGTGATCTCCTGAAGATGGCTCTCCCGTATAGCTGCCTGTTCTTTTCTTCGCCTCGAGGTCAAAAAATACCAGTTGACCAGAAAAACCAGAGCTAAGCCCAGAACGGTCACAATTATTTTCGTCATATCTAACTATCCTCCTGGCGACCCAATTTAGCCCGTCTTAACCTGAGAGAATTGGAAACCACTGAAACCGAGCTGAAGGCCATGGCTGCAGAGGCTAATATTGGATTAAGCAGGATTCCGAAAAACGGATACAATATACCGGCGGCCACAGGAATCCCGGCAGAGTTATAAAAGAAGGCCCAGAAAAGGTTCTGTTTGATGGTCTTGATGGTCTTTTTGCTGAGATCGATGGCCGAAACGACACCTTCCAAATCGTCTTTGATGAGCGTGATATCGGAAGCTTCCACAGCGACATCTGTTCCAGATCCGATGGCAATACCGATATCCGCCTGTGCGAGTGCGGGGGCATCGTTGATGCCATCCCCGACCATAGCCACTCTCTTTCCTCCAGATTGAAGTCTCTTGATCTCAAGGACTTTGTCTTCCGGCAGGACTTCCGAGAGAACACTTTCGATACCCAACTTCACAGCGATAGCCTCTGCTGTCTTTCTATTGTCCCCGGTCAGCATAACCACCTCCAACCCTAAATCCTTTAGTCTTTCTACAGCCTGCAGAGAATTCTCCTTAAGGGTATCGGCCACGGCCATCAAGCCTGAAACCTGACCTTCGACGGCGAGATAGACTGGTGTTTTCCCTTCTGCGGCCAACTGATCGGCCCTGCTCTCCAAATCTCCCACTTTAATTCCTCGATCTTCCATCAGTTTCTTGTTTCCCAATAGAATGCTTCGGCCGTCTACCCGAGCTTCTATCCCCTGTCCCTCTAAAGCCTTGAAGTCCTCAGGATCTATCAATTCGAGCTCTCGCTCCTCGGCCTTCCTCAGAATCGCCTCTCCGAGCGGGTGTTCGGAAGCCCTTTCTGCACTTCCAGCATACTTGAGGATGACATCTTCAGAGAGAGAGTTCAGGGCCACTATGTCGGTGACATCCGGCTCTCCCTTGGTCAGGGTTCCGGTCTTATCGAAAACGATGGTATCTATTTTATGAGCGGTTTCCAGACTCTCGCCTCCCTTGATCAGAATACCGTATTCGGCTCCTTTCCCGGTTCCTACCATAACGGCGGTCGGAGTGGCCAAACCGAGCGCACAAGGACAGGCGATGATCATCACCGCCACGAAGTTGAGCAAAGCAAAGGTCAAGACCGGTTGGGGTCCAAAGTCGAACCATATGATAAATGTGACAATGGCGATGGAGATCACGATGGGAACGAAATAGCCAGCGATGATGTCGGC
>SMTZ1_10003016_pt1 | contig 22987 bp, 18 predicted proteins | sample DeeMarSWOR136_30_FD_25667 | JGI IMG/M metagenome (IMG submission 25667) | reverse complement strand
CAGGTCGATCCGGGTCATCCGGGTCACGTGCTGCTCATCTCCACGGGTTCCGACTCTGAGCAGATGAGCTACTTCGACCGGCTCATGTTCGATGCCTGTCAGGTGACCAACCCGCCCATCGACCCGTTACGTGAACCGATGGAGTTGCGAACCTTCCTGGGACGCAAGGATTTCACCGGGACGACGATCCCGCCCCTGCTCACGCTCAACACACCCATCATGTTCTCCGCCATGAGCTTCGGTTCAGTTAACCTCCGCGTGCAGGTCGCCGAAGCGCGGGCTGCTCAGCGGCTTGGCACCTTTTGGAATACCGGGGAGGGGGGGCTGCATCATGACCTGGACCAGTATCAGCATAACACCGTCGTACAGGTGGCTTCGGGGCGCTTTGGCGTGGATCCGCGGTTTTTCAAGCACTGCTCTGCGGTTGAGATAAAGATCGGCCAGGGGGCCAAACCCGGCATCGGCGGGCATCTTCCCGGCGAGAAGGTTACCGGTGATATATCCCGTACAAGGATGATACCCGAAGGGTCCGATGCACTTTCGCCGGCGCCCCACCATGATATCTATTCCATAGAGGATCTGCGCCAGCTCATATACGCCATCAAGGAGACGACAGGGTACGATAAACCCGTTTCCGTGAAGGTGTCCGCGGTACACAACATCGCACCCATCGTTGCCGGTATAGCCCGTGCAGGCGCAGACATCATCGCCATCGACGGTTTCCGTGGTGGCACAGGCGCTGCACCGCGCAGGATTCGGCAGTCCATGGGTATTCCCATAGAGCTTGCCATATCGGCGGCCGACAAGCGGCTGCGGGAGGAGAAGATCAGAAACCAGGTCTCCCTCATCGCAGCGGGTGGTATCAGGAACTCGGCCGATGTGCTCAAAGCGATCTGCCTCGGTGCTGATGCCGTGTACGTGGGGACCGCCGTTCTCCTAGCCCTTGGTTGCGGGCTCTGTCAGCGCTGTTACGCATCGCGCTGTTCCTACGGAATAACCACAAACCGGCCGGATCTGGCCAAGCGTATTGATATCGATCTCGCCACCGAGGCGCTGGTAAACCTGGTGACCGCATGGTCCGAGGAGATCAAGGAGCTCATGGGCGGTATGGGCATCAACACAATCGGCTCCCTCGTGGGAAACCGCGAACGGCTCCGGGGTATTCATCTGACCACCGAGGAGATGGAGGTGCTCGGTATAAAACAGGCGGGCCAGTGATAATGACTGTTCTATCCGTGAAACCACGAACTCTGACAGCGGAGGCATGATGAGGGAAACATCCACTGATCTGCGCATACAGGTGGGGAAGACTCACTACCGGGAGCTGGGTGATGCAATTCGGAGAAAGATAGCCGAGGGATACCGTCGCTTCATCCTGGAGCGTGTGGTCGGCCAGCGGTATATTGGCGCGGGCCTGGACCACGGCGTGGAGATCGAGATCTATGGTGTGCCGGGACAGGACCTAGGAGTATTCAACGGCGGCGCAAAGATCGTGGTGCACGGCAACGCCCAGGACGGCGTCGGGAACACCATGAACGACGGGTACATCATCGTGCATGGAAGCGTGGGCGACATACCCGGCCATATGGTTCGGAACGGCAAGATCTACATCCGCGGTTCCGCCGGATTTCGTGCAGGGATCATGATGAAGGAGTACGGGGAGAAGCATCCGGTGATGATCATCGGGGAGAAGATAGGCGATTACGTGGGTGAGTACATGGCGGGCGGAACCATCGTGGTACTCGGCTACAGCCTGGAGTGTGATGAATCACCAGTCCGGCATCACGTGGCCTCGGGCATATTCGGTGGTGAGATCTATATACGTGGCGCCATCGCCAAACAGCAGCTCGGTCAGGGTGCGGTCATGAACCGCGCGACTGCGGCGGACATGGAGAGGATACAATCGTACCTGGAAGAGTATGCCGGTGTTTTTGGCATGGATCTCGAGCGGATCCTGAGCGCCTCCTTCACCGTTATCAGGCGTGCAGGGGAGCGGCCCTACGGAAATCTGTACGTGCCGTCGAGTAAGATCACCAGGGAGTTTCGACCCCTTCATCGGAACATGATCCCTCCCTGTGCATTGGCATGCCCCGTCGGTATTCCCAATCCAGTCATCATCCGAAAGCTCAGGGAGGGCCGATCACAGGAGGCCTTCGATCTCATAGACGATTACACTCCTTTTCGTTATTCGGTTTGCGGCATGGTGTGCCCCGGCCTGTGCAGGGCCGCGTGCTCCAGGAACGCACTCGACGAGCCGGTCCGGATCAACGAGATCTCAAGGAAGTATCATCCAGAGGGAGCGCCAAGGGTGCTTGAAGGTCCGAAGAAGGAACGGATCGGTGTCATAGGCGCCGGGCCTGCGGGGCTCAGCGCAGCGTGGCAGCTCGCACGACGGGGATATGCAGTGGACGTCTTCGAGCGTGAGCGGGACATCGGGGGGAAGCTCCTGCACAGCATTCCTGAAGAGCGGCTCCCAAGGTCGGAGGTGCTGAAAGACCTGAAGCGTATCAGGACTCTGGGAATCCGCTTCATCACGGGCAAAGAGGTCGACGCCGGTCTCTTTCTGGAGATCCGCGACTCCTATGACGCGCTGATACTCGCCGTGGGGGCCCAGCATCCCCGCACCATCGGCTTTGAGGGTGAAGAGCGGGCCATCTCGTCGTTCCAATTTCTGCGATCCACGAAAAGGGGTGCAGCAAATCTGGATCTCAGTGAAAAGTCGGTGGTCATCATGGGCGCCGGCAATGTTGCAATGGACACCGCTTGTGAGTGCTACCGCCTCGGAGCCAGAGAGGTCACGGCCATCGATATTCAGAAACCGGCGGCCTTCGGTGAAGAACTTGAACGTGCGCTCCAGAGGGGCACCAGGGTGATCTACCCCCGAAAAATCGAGCGGTACAAGAATGGTGTCGTGCACCTGTCGAACGGAGAGGATCTCAGGGCTGACATGCTCATTGAGTCGATCGGTGAGATACCTGAGCTCGACTTCGTGGGTGAGAAGATCGTGATGAATCGTGAGTCTTTCACCACGAATATACCAAAGCTGTACATCATCGGCGATGCCTTCGCGCCCGGTCTGATCACGCACTCCATTGGCATGGGAAAGAATGCGGCGCTCTTCATTCACCACCTCTTCAGGGGTATCTCCATGCCGCCCGAGGAGGTGCCGGTTCTGGACAAGAGAAGGGTGAATACGGTCTACTTCGAGGCGAGAGAGGCCCTCTTCGAATCTTTGGACGCGTGTTTCTCATGCGGTACGTGTATTCAGTGCGATATCTGCGTGGAGAACTGTCCGCGGGGTGCCATAGAGCGGATCGGCGAAAATTTCCGGATCAACCAGGCGATCTGCTCCGGTTGCGGTGTCTGTGCATCGGTGTGCCCGCGGGGCGCCATACTGATGGAGCCTATACGCCATACGGATGAGGAGAGCCCTGAATAAATGAAGAGTCAGGAATATCGACACAGTCAGATTCGTGCGATCATCAAGCGGGGGAACGTCCACAGTCAGGAAGAGCTGCGGGAGAAGCTTGAAGAGATCGGTATTGAGGTGACCCAGGCCACGCTCTCCCGGGACCTGAAGGCACTCCGCATCGTCCGGGTTTTCGACGGTGACCAGGGCTACGTGTATTCCCTGAACAGCACCGCAGCGATTCCTGATTCCATGCCCTTCGACTCTGCCTCCCCCCTTTCCCAGCGGGGAAGCGGACCGAGCAGGGAGATCATGGGAATCGCCTTTTCGGGGAATCTTGCGGTGATAAAGACCAAGCTCGGACATGCGACCGGCATCGCCTTTGAAATCGACCAGCTGAGCATACCAGATGTGGTTGGAACCGTGGGAGGGGACGATACCCTCCTCGTGGTGCTCAGGGAAGGCGCAGACCGAGAGGCCTTTATACGCGCCCTCCTTTAGGAGAAGTGCTCGACCGTGGGCTACGCGCCCCCATACGTGCAAACGGGTCAGCCCCTATACTTCACCAAATCCTATCCAATGATGCAGTGTGCATAAAACATATTCTCTTTCACCGATGAGGGACTGATGCCTGCGAGGAATAAGGTAATCATTTGAATTACATACCGTAATCCAACCATGTTTTTCAACCGAATCTCGAAGGTTGCCGTGAACTATATCAGAAAATGTCCTGTTTTCACGCCGATGAATATGAAACGCCACCTGGCGCAGCGATCTCTTTACCTCTCTTTCAATGCACCTTGATCTGGCAAGCGTAACAGGTACTCGTGCACCCTGCGGACTTCATCCACGGGGGTTGATGCACCGCTGACGATGCCCACCCGGCGGGCCTCTCTGAACCATTCAGGCTCGAGTTCCTTCGCCTTTTCGATGTGCACCGCGCTCACCAGCTCCTGGACCCTTTTAAACAGGGTCCGGGTATTGCTCGAGTTGCGGCCCCCAACCACAACCATGAAGTCCACCTCCCGTGCGAGGGCGATTGCTTCACGCTGCCTCCGAATGGTCTCCTCACAGAGGGTGTTGCAGACGAGTGTGCGCTTTAACCGGGTTACGATCTCGATCAGGATTCTGTTGAAGATCTCTGGATTGAAGGTGGTCTGCACGACGACGGCAACAGGTTCCTTGAGTTTCAGAGCCTCCACCTCCCCCGGCTTCTCAATGATCCGGGCGTGCTCTCGAACGAGGGAATGGAGGGCCCTCACTTCCGGATGAGCGGGATTTCCGATAATGGCGATGTGGTATCCCTCATCGGTCAGTCTGGTAACCAGGTGATGTGTCTTCTTCACCCTGGGGCAGGTGAAATCGAAAGTCTCCAGATTTTTCTCTCGTGCCCTTTTCAGAGTTTCCCGGGGCAGGCCGTGGGTCCTGATGATGATGCCGCCCCTATCGGGTATGGCATCGATGTCCTGTACCACGATCATGCCCAGTCCCTCGAGGGATTCGATGACCTCGGGATTGTGAATGAACTCACCGAGGCAGTAGAGGCCCCTGCGTTTCCCGAGGCGCTCCTGAACTCCCTGAATGGCGCGCTGCACCCCCGAGCAGAAGCCGACAGTTCTTCCTATGACAACGTCCATGATTTCCTCGTTTACCACCTTCTCTCCATGTTGTACCTGAGAACACTGATCAGTGTGTCTCGGTGCGCTTCGTCGATCTGCAAGGTGTCGATCAGAGACTCAGCCCTGCAATTCAGTTCCATAATCTTCTCCCCTATCCGCGAAACTATGCCGTGTTTCGTCGCGATGGTTCGCAGCTGCATGAGGGTGTCCGTGGTCAGCCCTATCGGGCGGAGACCCTCCTGCAGGTACGCACGCTCCTCACCAGTCAGGGCCCCCAATTCGCTCTTCCCCGCTTCCAGGAGCCTGCTAAGGTACAGGAAAAGAAGCGTCTTTTTTCCCTCCTTCATGTCCGTTCCCACGGGTTTGCCGGTTTCCCTTTCGTCGCCGAAGAGATCGAGCTCGTCGTCCTTGAGCTGGAACACGGTGCCCATGTATTCGCCGAGCTCCTCGAGCAGTGCAACGGTTTCCCCCCCGACGCCTGCCGCGACAGCTCCCGATGCAAGGGGCAGGGAGAAGGTGTAACGTGCTGTTTTATATCGGTAGAGATTCATGATATCCTCTTCATGCACCTCTCCGGAGACCGAACCCAGGTAGACGTCCTGCATCTGGGCGAGCCCCACGGAGGTAAATTCAGAGGACCACAACTGCTGTATCTTTTTCCTGACGTCCGGTTCAAGATCGAGGGAAGAGAGAATGCCGAAAGCGAGAAAAAATCCGATATCGCCGGCGCAGATCCCGAAGCTCTCACCGAAGTGTCCCGGGTCATTGAGCCTGTGCTGCACCGCAAACCTTCGGTACTGCGAAAAGATGGTGGGTTTGCCCCGCCGGGTTGCGTCCCTGTCCATGATGTCATCGTGTATGAGCAGGGAGGAGTGAAGGATCTCCATTGCAGATGCCAGTTCCAGCAAGGCATCAGGCATGTCTGCACGGAACAGACGAAAGGAGAGAACGATCAGACCACCCCGAATCATCTTGCCCTGGAGGCAGTGCCGCACAGCTCGACGGCTTTTTCGCAAAGAATGTCCTTGAGTTTCTCCCTTATCGCCTTCCGCTGCTGTTCGAAGAAGTGCTGCGCGCTGTGTTCCATGACCCTAATATAACAGCAAACTGCGCGGTACGACAGGAAAGGCTTTAACATGAAGATCGTTCATTTTACCCATGCAATGACACTACATCAAATTGTGTTTATCTGCGATAGTCGCGGCTAGATGCTCCAAAGCGTCGAAATCACCTTTCCTTGGAAAACCCTTGCACAACACCGGATCCAGTATCTCGACGTTCAAATTCGGTATCAATCCTGCGATCTGCTCAATCGCTTTGCTGTTCCAACCATATGAACCGACTATCGAGGCAAACTTCAACTTCAATCACTCTCTCCTCTGAAATACGCAAATGATCAACAAGCATTCCCTTCCCTTTCGAAGTTGTGAGAACCTGGGCGCTTCTGTACTTCTCAAGAACCTGTGGAATAGCTCCGGAGTGATCCTGCTCAGCATGATGCACAATCACATAGTCAATGTGCCGTGTGCTCTCCAATTGAAACATGAGAACATCGGCCAATGGTCCTTACTTTCATTTTGGTTTCCCCTCCTGTAAAGGGATCGAATTGGAGGCATAAAGGCGACTGCAATCCGTTGCTATGCTGTGAATCAGTAAATCCATTTCCTATGTATGTTCTTTAAGCTGATGTAAAACAAGATTACACAAAAACCTGTGATGATCAAAAAGTCCAGGGGAAGAGGAAGCATACCCTGTCCGTGAATTGCGCCATGGAGAATGTCAGCACCGTAGGTTATGGGAAGCATGTAGGACACAGGACGTAAGAGCACTGGAAGCGATTCAACCGGAAAAAACAGCCCGCAAAGAAAAATCATTGGGAAGCGGAAGAAGTTAGAAAATGTCTGAGCTTCGAAGACCTCACTGACTGAGACTGCGATAAAAAGACCCAAGAATGTCGAGGCAATCGCGATCATCACAACGGCAGGTAATACAGCCATCCAGGCAACCTGAGAAAGATCGGTCAGAAAAAGAGCCAGCGTGATCGGAACAAAAGCATTTACCACACCGAACAGAATTGCTCCGCTCGTCTTCGCCAGCATGAGAAGCTCCAGTGGAATAGGGGCCAGCAGCAAGCGCTCAAACGAACGGTTCTTCTTTTCGAACGTCACTGTTACTGCCAGCATGGAAGTGGTGCCGAAAAGGATTGAAACCGCAATCACGCCAGGAAGTAGTGTAACAATGCTTTCCAAGCCACTACCCGACTTGATAAAGAACATCCCTGTCCAGGCTACGGGAAAGATCAGACCCCAACTGATGTTGGGTGGCTTGAGATAATAGGTCCATATATCCTTTCGCATGATATTCCAAAAAGCAATCCACCGTTTCATAGGCTGCCCCCGGTTCTTTCCTTTTCTTTTCTCATGATATCCAACTCGATACCAGTAACCCGGATAAAAACTTCCTCGAGCGATGGCCTTAACAGGCGTGCTTCTGTAACTTCGGCGCCCTGGTTCTCAATAAACCGTACGAGAGCGCCAACGCTGATTCTTGCTGCCGACTCAACACGAACCTGATCGGGGTACAGGGATTGGAACTCATAATGAGGAAAGGCCGTGGCAAGCTTGCCGCAGAGATCGTCTGCGGGGTTGGAGAGAGAAATCAACATTGAGCTCCTTTCCTGTATTGGCTGTAAAAGGTTCAGGACGGTGTCGATTGCAACGATCCGGGCTTTCACTATAAAGGCAATACGCTCACACAGCCTTTCAGCCTCTTCGATGTAGTGTGTGGTAAAAAAAATCGTCGTTCCACTGCGGTGAAGATCAGCAATAAGCTGTCTGATCTGTCGGGCGCTGGCCACATCGATGCCAGTGGTGGGTTCATCCAGAAACAGAATGTGTGGATGATGAATAATGCCGGCAGCAATTGTCAATTTGCGTTTCATGCCCTTGGAGTAACCGGCGAATTTCCGATATGCTGCTTCCTTTAAACCAAAGGTTTCCAGTAATTCTTTCGCGCGCGTCCGGCGTTCGCTCTTATGAATGCCGTATAGTGATGCGCAAAAACAGAGGTTGTCAAACCCTGATAGCTCGGGATAAAGGTTGCTCTCATCAGGGACAACCCCAATCAGATGTTGAGCCGCTTTGGGATTTTTGGCATATTCTAAACCAGCGATTTGAATCGTTCCCGAATCCGGCTTGGCAAGCCCTGTGAGCATATTGATGGTAGTGGTTTTACCTGCGCCATTGGGTCCGAGAAAGCCAAAAAGCTCTCCCCGATGCACATCAAAGGATATCTCATTAACAGCTGTGACCTGATCGAATCTTTTGGTCAGTTTTGTGACTTTGATGAGAGATTTTCGAGTATCAGCTGAAGATATTGATTCTTGTGTTTCCATAGTTGTTACTCGTCCTTTTTGGGCTTCATAAAAACGATTATACAGCGTGTGTACAATTCTCGATACAGCTCGCTGCTACCGGCAGAGCACACTCTTCACCAGAAGTCAGGGCACTGTTACGTTCTTGAACTCCATGCCAGCGGGCTTTTACACACGCAAGACCCTTTTCTTGTACAGTCTGTGTAATACGACTCAAAGCACGTCAAGAGGGTTGCGCACACCGTATCCCCAGTCCTCAGCCCGTCCGTATCGTGCAGGTCCGTTCCGTGAATGTCCTGAAATCGAGCACCGTGTCCATGAAGTCCCGGTCTCCAGAGGGGGGTGCGTCGAAGTAAAAGAGGTGGGAGCCTGCGCCTGTGTCTGACGCCCCGAAGCCTTCAATACAACCGGATGCGACAGCGCGCAAACGTCGGGCTACCGCGGTTTCGATTCTGTCTGGGCGCCGGATAAGGTATAACTTTTTCGGCTTCAGGTGCTCCGGAGTCAGGTAATCGATGTGCCAGAAACGCTTTTTCCGGGTCTTGAAGTGGCGGCCGGCCCGCGCCTCCAAAGAACCCATGCCGGACCCCACATAGACGTAGTGGCCTCGCTGGAGCGTCACCTGGCCGAGGCCCCCCACCTGCAATCTCCTCATCCTGTCGTTCTCCAGCAGGAGCAGATAGGTGCCGCTGTTTCTGGACACCATACCCGGGAGTTCCAGGTTCACGGGAATTTCTTTGACAGAATCCAGGTCCACGCACACCGGGTCATTGAGCCGCAGTGAGAAGGCGCGATAGGACACACTCCGCTCGTCCAGCAGCGCCTGCGAGAACTCGGGATCGGTGTGGTAATTTGGCATGAAACTGCTGGTATTGGCGTTTGGGATGATGAAGAACATCGCCGTATCGTATCCCCCCTGCCCGAGATTCCCCAGGTGCTCGACGTGTGATCGAGCGCGCTTCGTGGGTGCATCGGGGAACATGGCGACACCGTTGTGGGAAAGCGTACATGTTTTTACCTCCACGATGAGGGGAGGCGCACCTTTTCGTTCCACGATAAAGTCGAACCTGCTGCTGCCCATGGATTGCTCCCGGAATACTGCCGTCCTGCCTTCCAGCCCTGATATGAAGCCGCCCTGTATAAGAGCACCGGCAAGGTTGTTCATCTCGATGGTATCAAGCAGAACGTAACAACCCTGATAAAAGGTTGAGATGGTCCGGTATGTGAACTTCTCGGACCTGAAGGGTGCGATGAAAAAGGGCGTGCCTTCTACGAGGTATTCCTCGAGCCTTCCCGTGTTGGGCAGATAGGCTCTGACCGTCTTCCCCTTCAATCCTAGAACCAGGGTGAATCGGTTGGGACGGTCCCTGAATGTTGCTTCTTCCCAACGGTTTGCGACCCTGTACGGGTTCATGGGCACCTCCTATGTCAACCGTCCATGGACCTGCAGGTTTCTTCCAATTCTCTCAGGCCTGTGATTTTTCCCGGTAGTGGAGCGTGCGATAACCGTGGACATATCCCCACAGCCCTGTACAATTACCATATATAATAACAGCCACGATACTGGGGGTGAACCTGATATGGGAAGGGGTACAGGTTTCAGAAGGGGAGGTGTACATGCCTGGTAACAGTTTTGGACGGATATTCACAATCACCACCTTCGGGGAGAGCCATGGAAAGGGTATCGGGGTCATCATCGACGGTGTACCTCCCAGCGTGGAGCTCAGTGAGGAGGATATTCAGGTTGAGCTCGACCGCCGTCGCCCCGGTCAGAGCCGGGTGACGACTCCCCGCCGGGAACCGGATAGGGTGCAGATACTCTCCGGAGTCTTCCAGGGTAGGACCACGGGGACGCCCATGGCTCTGTTCATACCGAACCGGTCCGCCAGGCCGGCGGATTACGAATCCTTCAAAGACCTGTACCGTCCAGGGCACGCCGATTTTACCTATCATCGGAAGTATGGGATACGCGACTGGCGCGGGTCGGGCAGGGCTTCGGGCCGTGAAACTGCCGCCCGCGTTGCTGCAGGGGCGGTGGCAAGGAAGGTGCTGCTTGGAGAGGGCATCGGGATTACGGCTTATGTTCTAGAGATTGACGGTATCTGTGCGGAACGCATCGATCTCTCGGAAATCGAAAAGAACATGGTTCGTTCTCCTGATAAGGACGCAGCGGAACGCATGATCGCACGCATCGATCAGGCACGGTCCGAAGGTGACTCGGTCGGCGGCATCGTGGAAGTGCTCGTTCGGGGGATTCCACCCGGGATGGGCGATCCCGTGTTCGATAAACTGGATGCCCTGCTTGCCCATGCACTCATGTCGATCGGCGGGGTGAGGGGATTCGAGGTGGGTAAAGGAATTGAATCGGCACGCATGCGGGGGTCACAGTTCAACGACAGTTACTATGCAGATGGGGTACGTGTACGAACCCGCACCAACAACGCGGGCGGTATCCTGGGCGGGATATCAACAGGCGAGGACATAGTGCTTCGGGTTGCAGTCCGCCCGCCCGCCTCGATCGAACGCCCGCAGGAAACCGTCAGTGTGGATGGAGTGGAGCGTACCATCGAGGTGCACGGCCGGCATGACCCCTGTATAGCGCCCCGTATCGTCCCCGTAGTGGAAGCCATGGTGGCCGTGACGCTGCTCGATTGCCTGCTGGTGCACCGCTCCTATCAAGGATGGGTCCACGGCACATAGAGCACAGGCAAAAAACGCATTCAATTGCACCGTATTCGAAACGTACGTGAATCCCTTGAAGGGTTGTCTCGTTGAAGCGAGCAGAGATGCGGAATCAACAATTGACATGCCCGGAAGATACGGTATTTTTTAAAACTGCTCTAAAAACCGCAGGTCGGCACTGTGGAAGAGGCGGATGTCGTCGATCTGATACCGCATCATGACGAGCCGGTCGAGCCCCAGGCCGAAGGCGAATCCCGAGTACTCATCGGGATCCACATTGCCTGCCCTGAGCACGTTGGGATGCACCATACCGCAGCCCAGCATCTCGTTCCAGCCGGTGTATTTGCACACCTGGCAGCCCTTGCCGCTGCAGAGCAGGCAGTTCATGTCGAGCTCGAACCCGGGCTCAACAAAGGGAAAATAACCTGGCCGCAGTCGTATCTTGACTTCCCGGTGAAATACTGCCTTGAGCATGGTACGCATCACGGCGATCAAATTTGCCACCGATATGCCCCTGTCAACCATGAGCCCCTCGACCTGATAGAAGGTGTGCTCGTGGGAGGCGTCAGTCTCCTCGTAGCGGAAAACCCTCCCAATCGAGATGGCCCGTATGGGGGGGCTGAACTTTTCCATGGTTCTGATCTGTACGCAGGAGGTATGGGTGCGCAGAGGGTTGCCGTCAACGGTCCAAATTGTGTCCTGTATGTCCCGGGCAGGATGATCCTTTGGAATGTTGAGGGCCTCGAAGTTGTAGTAATCCGTTTCCACCTCGGGTCCTGTCTGAATGGTGAATCCCATGGATGTGAAGATGTCCTCGAGCTCCATACGCAGCTGCGTGATCGGATGAAGGTGACCGACCGTGCGACGGGTGCCGGGTTCAGTGATGTCGACGAACTCGTCATCCTCGAGGGTGTTGAAGATCTCGTCAGCGAGCTCCTGGCTTTTCTTCTCGAGCAACCGTTCGATACTGACCTTTGCCTCGTTCGATTTCTTTCCTACCGTTGGGCGCAGATCTGCTGAAAGGTTTCCCAGGCCTTTGAGAATCGAGGTCATCTCACTCTTCCGGCCGAGGTATCTGATACGAAGCTCCTCCAGCTTCTGTAACGAATCGCTTGCGGCGATTTCCCGCCGGGCCTCCTGTACCAGTTTCTCGATACGCTCCAGCACTTCCATGACTTTCCCCGTCCCGTGGAATCGGGATTCCAGTCTCTCTCGAACACACCGGATCATCGCGCATGGAGGTGCGCTTTCAGGAACCGGGTTTCGGTCTAACAGGGCGAGCTGCGTTATTCAATCACCCTTGTACGTGTATTGCAATCCAGGGTTTCACAACTCGGCATGCGCATTAATATACTAGGGTCACAAGGGAGTTTCAAGCAGATCTACTGGGATGGAATCTTGGACAGGGAGTTTCGGTGCACCATCTGGGTCTGCAGTTTCACCCGTTTCACGATACGGTCCCTCCTGCTGACGTTGTTCACCAGGATCTCGGCGCCGAGCTCGCCGAGCTGCCTGTAGGGAACTGTCACGGTCGAGAGCGGTGGGATTGCGTGGTCGGACTGGGGCAGGTCACCATAACCGATCACCGAGAGCTGCAGCGGAACCGACAGATCGATCATTCTGGCCGCGGATAAAACGCCGAAGGCGATGCGGTCATTCGTGGTGAGCACGGCCGTGTACTCTGCTGTTCCGGTCGTGGCCTGCAGTGCATCGTATCCGATGCTTTCCTTTCCCCCGGTCCAGCCCGACGTGCGAACCAGGAGTTCCTCTTTGTAGGGGATGCCGTTTTCATCGAGGGCGAAGAGATAACCTCGTTTGATCTCCTTGGTGTACAGGAGGTCGCCGTTGTCCTCGATGAAGAGTATGTCCCGGTGGCCCTGGGCGATGAGCTCGCTGGTGACGGTGTAGCCGGCTCCGAAATGATCGATTTCGACGAGGTTTACGTCCTCTCTGTCAGTCTCACCGCCGAGCAGTACGAAGCTCTGGTTCGTCTTCACCAGTTTGCTGAGAGCCGCCTCGTCGCGAAGCGGGTCGATGAGAAGCAATCCGTCATGTTTTCCCTCCCCCATGAGCGTGACGGCGTGTTCCAAATCCCCATCGATAATCATCTCGAGGGTGAAGCCCTGCTCCTGGACCACCCTGCACACGGACCCGATTATCTCGGGTGTCTCCAGGAGAACGTATTCCATCATCAGAATGGCAATGGTTCCCGTTCGCCCGGTCTTCAGGCTTCTTGCCGTGAGATTGGTAGTGTAGCCGAGCTCCTCGACTGCACCGCGTACCCTTTTCTCAGTTTCAGCGGTGTAATTACCCGTCCTGTTGAGAACCCTGGATACGGTGGCGATTGATACACCGGCCCGTGATGCAACGTCCCTGATGGTGACCATACTGCAGTGTATATCCTCACCGGAATCCAGTCAAGGAAAACGTTTACATTCGAGTTGCGCGTTCTGGACGTAAATGGTGGGGAAACACTCTTTTATGATTCCTCGGGCAATTAAAGGTTGACAAAAACCGGTAACTGTGTCTAAATATAAGGGCCTGAATTCCCCGCAGGGGGATGTATTGTAAGTAAACGTTTACATGACACGTGGAGGTCGTTATGGCACAGGTAAGGATGGTGAATCTGAAAAAAATCTTTGAAGGTAATGTAGTTGCAGTTCAGGACTTCAACCTCGAAGTCCAGGATAAGGAGTTCGTGGTTCTCGTCGGTCCTTCGGGTTGTGGCAAGTCGACTACTCTTCGCTGCGTTGCAGGTCTTGAGGAAATAACCGATGGCGAAATCTACATCGGCGGCAAGCTGGTCAACGATATTCCGCCCAAGGACAGGGACATCGCCATGGTCTTTCAAAATTACGCGCTCTATCCCCACATGAACGTGTACAAGAACCTCTCATTCGGACTGGAGCTGCGGAAGATGAAGAAGGACGAGATTGAACGCCGCGTTCACGAGGCTGCACAGATCCTCGATATCGAACACCTGCTCGACCGCAAACCGAAGGCCCTGTCCGGTGGCCAGCGTCAGAGAGTGGCGGTGGGACGTGCGATAGTCCGAAAGCCCGCCGTGTTTCTCTTCGATGAGCCTCTTTCAAACCTGGACGCTAAGCTGCGTGTGCAGATGCGCACGGAGATCGCCAAGCTGCATCAGAACCTGCAGGCAACCATGATATACGTAACCCATGATCAGGTGGAAGCCATGACCATGGGAAGCCGCATCGTGGTCATGAAAGACGGGTTCATCCAGCAGGTTTCAGACCCGCTCACCCTCTACGACTATCCGGTCAACAAGTTCGTTGCAGGATTTATCGGCAGTCCGCCCATGAACTTCATCGACGTGGATCTGGTGAAGGAGGGAAGCGATTACTTCGTAAAGACCGACGCCTTCAAGGTGATAATGCCCAAGGATAAGTACGACACGATCGCATCTTATGCAGGTAAGAAGGTGACCTTCGGGTTCCGTCCCGAGGACCTGATCGATGAGGCCATTGCCAAGGATAAGGCTGGAAAAACGCTTAGCGCCAAAGTAGAGGTTATCGAGCCCCTGGGCTCAGAAATTTTCCTCTATCTCAGTGCCGGTTCCGACAACTTTGTCGCCCGCGTTCCTCACCAGTATCAGACTAAGCTTGGAGCTAGCGTTGGTTTTGTAATCGACACCACGAAGAGCCATCTCTTTGATATCGAGACCGAGAAGGCGATCTTCTGAAACGCCCTGTATAAGAAAAGGCGTCCCTATGGGGACGCCTTTTTTTGGTGTGTGCAGGAGAAACACGGGAGAAACGGCTTTTGAAGCTGCTCCTCAGGCAATATTTTCGACTTCCCGCTTGAACTGATGGATATCGAGCGGTTCGTGGAGAACACTGATGCTTCGCTTGTCCCTGTACGAACCGATAAGACCTTCGATGTTCTCCCCCTCATTGGCGATGATGAGAAGGGGAAGGTTTTTTGTCTCCTCATTATCGCCAAAGGATACAAGGAGGTGTTCCAGGTTCAATTTCAAGAAATTTGTCCCCGTAATGATGAACGAAGGTTTGGAGTTACCGATGGCAATGCCGATACTGATGAGGTCGTTTGCAGTGACCACATCGAAATCCAGCATCTCCAGCAGACCACTGATGAATTTGATCCGCTCCTTGTTCTCCTCTATGATGAGCACGATATCGCTGGAGTCGAGGTTGGGCATATTGAACTCCTGCCTGAATCTCTCCAGCTCCGAGCGCTCAATCTTGTAGAAGCCCCCCGGTGTTGTTTTGGCCCTGATCTTCCCGCTCTGGCACCACTTGCGCACCGACTGTTGCGACACGCCGAGCAATCGTGCGGCCTCTTCGGTGCTGATGATCTTTCCATCGCTCTTAAGCATTCTGTCTCCCTCGATTACACAAGATTGCTGAACATAGTAGCACACATAAAAGGATAATACAATTATTCTCTGTACGATTTTTACATATTTTTTCTTTTTTCACAATTATTTATTGTAAAGATAATGACATTGAGTTTGTTGATGCCATGAGAATTATTGGTTTTTTAGACCACCAGATAGAAATATCAATAACAGGGCAATACCCAAAAAACCGGAAGATACTAATACGTAGGGCTTCAGGTTTAGGGTAAAGAGCAGATAGCCGAACACGACGGTTGCACCGAAGGCGACAAGGGAGTAGCCGATCTGGGAGACAAATCTATGCCTGATTCCCGCATTGGTTACCGCAGTGGCAATGATGTAGTTCAAAGAAAGGGGTGAATTCATGTCTCCGAAGGTAGCACCCGAGATCACCGCTCCGATCGTGGCGAATATCAGCTGGTCAACGAGCTGCGGATCGGTCATGTTCACGCTCGTGATACGCAGCGCAATCGGCAGGAGCGCAGATATGGTGAGTGGGGCCGATCCGCTGAAAAAAGATACGACACAGGCAAGCACGAAGATGAGGAGTGGGATGAAACTCGCGACCAGGCTCTTCTCAACCAGACCGCCAAGAAGGTTCGACCCGAGGGAAAGCCTGCGGGCGAGCATTTCCATGGAGAATACCAGCACGATGTAAAAAAGTGTGGTGGTCAGATGACCGTAGAGAGTACCCCTGCCGGGAACCTGGTCCCGCCATGCAGTGTAGCGTGCCGTTCGGGACAGAATCATGTAGAGAAGAACAAAGATGATGCTCACAAACAGGGCATTCACGAACAGGGGTCCATGGTTCTGGAGAGGCTGCACGGTCGGGATGATGATGTCCCGTCTGTTCATGAGCATGCCGGCCGCTATGACGCCGAACAGTACCGCAAGAGTTCCGACAACTCCGTAAAAGGCGATCCTGCTCTCCGGGTGTGCCCTGGTATTAGGGGAGAGACCGAAAGAGAGTACCTTCTGCCCTTCAGGTTCCACGTGGGTGAGCCGCTGCATGAACAGCACATCCTTCTTCAGTACCAGCAGCGTCGCCGCAGTGAAGAGTGAGAATATGTTGTAGAACTGATAGGGCAGGCTGAGATAAAGGGCCCTGAGAGGCGAGAATTCAATGCCGAGCCCTTTGAAGGCGGTTCCGATTCCCGTCAGAATAACTGGAGTCAGGAGCGTGATCGGAACGAGCGTCGAGATCGAGGATGACACGGTGTTCAGAAGATATGCATGTTTGAGGGGTGACAGTGACTTCTTCTCCACAAGAGGTTTGGTGAATATACCCGCCAGCAGAGTCGAGAGATGCCGGTCGATGAAAACGAGCAGACTCGAAGCAAAGACGGTGATCTCGAGCTTATCCAAAGACTGGAGCTTTCTTGCCACCTTCTTCGTGAAGCTGTTGATGTAGCCGTATCTGCTGAGAAGCGAGAAGAGGATGAGCACTTCACCGATAATGACGATGAGGATGAGGTTCCGGGCGTTCAGCAGGGAACCCAGTACGAGGTCACTTGCTGTGCTGTACAGACCGACAAGGGGATTGAATTTCGACAGCATGATGCCGCCGATAACCAGACCTCCCAGCAGGGGAACAATCACATCCTCCTGCCACAGGAGTATGGAAATGGCGATGACAAAGGGAACAATCGTTGCAATTCCGAAACTGTTCACACTCCACTCCGTTTGTACGTAATTATACCATAGCCTGCGCGAAGGTCACGGCCTCGCTCAACCGCTTCACCGTACGCTGTTTTCCGAGTACGGCCATGGTTTCAAAGAGCCCCGGCGATACCCTCGAGCCTGTGACCGCTACCCGCAGGGTCATGAAGATCTGCCCTGTCTTCATTCCCAGCTCCTCTACGAACCCCCGCATTAAGGGCTCGATAGCCTTCTCCTCAAAAGAGGTGAGTTTCACGAGCTTCTCCGATGCCCCGTTCAATATTCTGAGCGCATCATCCAGGGTTCCCTTTTTCGGTATGAGTGACTCAGGCTCTCTGATCTCGTAGCGGTCATCGAAGAAGAACCAGATCAGACCGGTTATGTCGGTCAGGCGATTCATCCGTTCCTGCACGAGGGGAAGGATTTGCAAAATGTAGTCCCTTTGCGCTGTCTCGTTTTCTGAATCCACGATGCCGTCTCTTCTCAGATAGGGAAGTACGAGATCGTAGAGCTCGGGGATGGATTTCTTCCGAATGTACATCCCGTTGAACCAGTCCAGCTTTTCATAGGAGAAGATCGCCGGGGCCCTGTTGACCCGACCGAGCTCGAAGTGCTCGATCAGCTCTTTCATGGTGAAGAACTCGGTTTTATCGTCAAGAGACCAGCCGAGCAGTGCAATGAAGTTGAGGAGCGCCTCACTCAGGTATCCACGCTCCCTGAACTCGAGTACCATGGTAGCCCCGTGACGCTTTGAGAGCTTTCCCCCGCCCTGTGCCAGGATGATTGGTACATGGGCGAACCGAGGAGGGTCCCACCCGAAAGCGCGGTACAGGAGTATGTGCCGGGGCGTGCTTGAAATCCATTCATCTCCGCGGATAACGTGTGAGATCTCCATCAAGTGATCATCCACCACATTTGCGAGGTGGTAGGTGGGGAACCCGTCGGATTTGAGGAGCACGAGATCGTCGAGCTCGCTGTTCTTCTTGGAGATGCTTCCCCGTATGATATCGTCGAATGCAGTCTCTCCCTCCAGTGGCACCTTGAGTCGTATGACTGAGGGACCGCCGCTGCGTCTTTCCTGGGGTGTGAGGTTCCGGCAGTGGCGGTCATATCCGGGATCGAGGCCCCGTTTTCGTTGCTCCTCACGAAGTGCTGCAAGCCGCTCGGGCGAACAGAAGCAGCGATACGCATGGCCTCTTTCGATGAGCAACAGGGCATACCGTTCGTAGATTTCCCTCCGCTCGGACTGTAGATACGGGGCACAGGGGCCGCCCACGTCGGGACCTTCGTCCCAGCTGATGCCGATCCACCGGAGAGAATCCATGATGTCCTCGAGTGCTCCCTCCACCAAACGGGCGCGGTCAGTATCCTCGATACGAAGAATGAAGCTCCCCCCGTTGTGGCGGGCGAAGAGATAGGCGAACAGCGACGTTCTGAGCCCTCCGATGTGAAGAAAACCCGTGGGGCTGGGAGCAAATCTCGTTCTCACCGCGTTCATTGGCGTCACCTGCGGGTAGAATATACTAGTATATCCTTGGATGAACAAATCGGATATATGATTGGTTTCAAAGGGTCACCCCAAGGGGTGGTAAAATCGACGCTTTATGGATACATAGGAAGTTCTCTATGTTAACCAAACGTGAAACGAGCCGTTGATTAATAGTAGAAAGGGTATAAAACAGTTGCAAAAACAGGACTGCTGCCATACACTCAGCAGGGGAGGGGACCCGCATGGAGAAGTTCATTGTTCAGGGATGCGTTAAGCTTTCGGGAACCATTGCGCCGAGCGGGAACAAGAACGCCACCCTGCCAATCCTGGCCGCAACCCTTCTCACCGATGAGACCGTCATTCTCGAAAATGTTCCCCGCATACGGGACGTGGAAACCATGCTGCAGCTCCTCCAATCCATTGGTTCGAAGGTATCCTGGGAGGGCGACGACCGGTTGACCATACAGACGGATCTCCCTCCCGATAAGACCATATCTTTGGAAAAGAAGTATGCCTGCGAGATCCGTGCATCCATTCTCTTCGCCGGTCCGCTCATCGCACGGGGCAAGAACGTGAGGTTCCCGCCGCCGGGGGGTGACGTGATCGGGCGCAGGAGGCTCGACACACATTTCTTTGCCCTCGAATCGCTGGGAGCCAGCGTGAAGACCGAGAAGAGGGGATTCACCATCCGGGCGGGCCTGCTCAGGAGAACTGGGCTCTTCCTCGACGAGCCCAGCGTGACAGCTACAGAAAACGCAATTCTGGCAAGCGTGTTCGCGAAGGGGGGCGTGGAAATCAGCAACGCGGCTTCGGAGCCTCATGTGCAGGATCTCATACGGTTTCTGAACGCCCTCGGGGCGCATATATCGGGAATAGGCAGTAACGTGTTGCATATCGAACCCGCCACAGAGTTGCACGGAGGCCACTGGCGTATCATCGGAGACCATATTGAAGTGGGAAGCTTCATATCCCTTGCAGCGGTCACGGGTGGAGAGATCACCATCAAAAATGCCGAGGTGCGCCATCTTCACATGATCAGATATTGTTTTTCCAAGCTCGGGATCAAGATGGAGTTCAGAGGCAACGATGTCTTTGTGCCCGGTAACCAGCGGCTCGTCATCGAGAATGATCATTTCGGTGAGATACCGACTATCTACGATGCCCCCTGGCCCGGGTTTCCCACGGACCTTACGTCCATCGCCGTGGTAACGGCGACACAGGCAGAAGGCACGGTGCTTATATTCGAGAAGATGTTCAACGGAAGGCTCTTCTTCGTGGACAAGCTTTCCGCCATGGGAGCACGGATCGTGCTCTGCGATCCTCACCGGGTGGTGGTCGCCGGCGTGTCCAGACTCTATGGAACTGAGCTGGTCAGCCCCGACATCCGGGCAGGCATGGCCCTGCTCATCGCAAGCCTCTGTGCGGAAGGTGAGAGCATTATTCACAATATCGGGCAGATCGACAGGGGATACCTGAACCTGGAAAAGAGGCTGGGGGCCTTGGGCGCGCGAATCGAAAGGGTTGTGGACTGAAACCGATGAAGGTCAGGGTCAGATTACTGCTCAACACCGTTTCCATTACGCTGATCCTCCTGGCGGTCGTCCTCTTCTTCGCGCACCTGTTCTACACCCACGATTTGAAGGTCAACCGGAATCAGCTGCACCTGGAAACGGCAAAGTTCATCATTAGTCTCGTCGATGAGCGTATCAGTGCTCTGGACACAGCACGGACACATGAACCATCTACTGAAGCAGGTGCGGGCGAAGGGGACCGGCAACCCTCTCCTGCAATGAGTCTGTATGCTGAAATCGTGGAATCGGTGGCCGAATATTTTGTGCCCGACCGCACCACGCACGTTCTGGTTTTTCATTCCGACACAGGTGAGGTTCTCTACGCCTCCTCAGGCAGGGAACGCTTTGTGTCTGAGGAGATTCAGACGGGAACCGATGACCAGCCTGAAGGCGAGCTCACCCTCACTGATCGGTCTGGCTACTTTGTCCGCTATCCCGATCCCCCTTTCACCTTCTACATCTACTCCCTTGATCGGGAGCTCTTTATCTACCGCAACCAGCTCCTGTACCTCCTTGCTGGGATAGTAGTTCTTTTCACCCTGTTCGTATTCCTGAATCTGAGGAGGGTTCTGGTACGGTGGGACGGATTTCTCGATCACATGAGCTCGAGCTTCTCGGACGTCATTCAGGGAAGACGCAACGTCCCCGATAGGATCGATGAGATCTATGTGGAGGAATTCGGTGAGTTTCCGCGCTGGTACAACAGTATGCTCGATCGGGTTACATCGGTATTCAAGCAGTTCGAAGATCGGCTCCGTTCACTCTTCAAGCAGCGTGACAGCCTGAAGAAGATGATATTCCTCTACAAGAAGTACCTGCCCGATGAAGCCCTGGTCCGGATGAATGAGAAGGATGTGGATGAAGTGGTGAGCAGAAGACAGGACGTGACGAGCCTGAGTATCGAACTGGTCAACTTCCTTGAACCCCTCGGAGAGCTCTATCCGCAGATAATCACCGATGAGCTCAACGAACTGCACGTGTTTCTCAAGGATGAAGTGGTCAAAGGTAACGGTATAATTAACTTTTCCGATGGGTATCACATCAATATTGTCTATGGAGTGCCCCAGGCCGATGAACGTTCCTTTGTTCATGCCTGCACGGGTGCGCAGAAGATACTGGAGTGGATCGAGGAGCGGAACAGTTCGGAGAGAAACCTGAGCGGCATCAAGTGGGATGTGAAGTTCGGCATAAATCACGGCACGGCCATAACCGGTATCGTGGGATTCAGCTACATCGTCATAGGTGAGGTCATTGAAAGAAGTTACCGGATGCTCGAATTTGCAAAGAAGTTTACCGTACCCCTTGTCACGGACTCGGTCGACCATCTGAGATCGGTGCGAAACGTAAAGTACCGCAAGCTGGACATCGTGCCCATCGGCCGTTCTTCGACCATGACGATATACGAGGTTTTTCTGAAGAATTACAACATGATCGATCAGGCAATAAGGCTGTACAATCACGGACTGGAGATGTACTTCGAAGAGAAGTATGAGATGGCCGTTCTGGAGTTCAAGAAGGTGGTCTCAATTCTGGAAGATGACAACCCCTCAAAGATCTTTTTAAGACGATGTGAGCGTGCAATAAAGGGGAAGTAGGAACTATTATTATAACCTTGATTCTGCACGGTGAAGCGCTATTATTGTAGTGTCGAACTTCGAAGATAGATTAAAAATCGACGGCACAAACCATGGAAGAACTGACCCTTGAGGAACTGATAAAATACACCGTGAGAATTCAGCAGGACTCCTTTTTGTTCTACCGTAAGGCGGCGAAAATACTCGAGGGCAACGAGCTGAAGCCGCTCACCGACGAGCTCGCCGATTTCAAGGCCAGTCACCTGAAGCGGCTCAAGGAGCTGCTCGGTGAATATGCGCTCGAGACCCAGGGCTCCGATTACATGGTCGATGTGGATACGACCCTGGTTGATGAGATTCTCGACAGTGGTGAGATTCCCGCACAGGCTACGCCCCGCGATGTACTCCTCCTCTCCCTCAGCCGTGAGGACAAAACGCGCAGGATCTTCGAGATGGTGCTTTCCCTTTCCAGTCTCGATGATAAGGCACAGCGGACGTTCGGCACGCTCCGACAGGAGGAAGAGGCGCAGGTCGTTGCACTTCGCGAGCGCATTACCCACGTAAGGCAGCGGTAGGCAACTTTTCCCTCACAAGTCCGCGTATGTTCCCCTTTAAGAACGAGACCTTCACGAACAGGAAAGTGGTTGCCATCTTACCATCCGAAAGGGGAACTCCTCTGGATTCGGCGAGGATATAGGTGTGACTGCGCGGTAATACTGCGGATTGTCTGGCATGAACCTGCTCGAGTGAGCAAAGCTTGGCATTATTTGTATTGACAAAACCGGTGGGCTGTGAGAACATGATTTTCTGGGGTGTTACCCTACACTGAACAATTTTGAAAGGAGGGAAGTGTATGAAACGCACAGTAACCATCGTCATTATCACTATGGTGCTCGGCGTTTTACTTATTAGCATGCCACTATTCCTGTTTGCAAGTGGGGGCGGCAAGGCAAAGGCAACGGTTACCTTTTTCTGGGCGCTCTACGACGGCCTCACCGAGGAGTTCAGGGCTTCCCTGCAGGATGCATTCAATGCTGCACACGAAGACATGGAAGTGGACATCGTTCCCGTGGCCTGGGACTTGATGTATGACAAGATCACCACGGCTGTGGCGGGCGGAACGCCGCCAGAGCTGTGTGTCATCGGAACCAGGTGGCTGCTCGATTTCATGGAATCCGACGCCGTGGTCGAGGTTTCGGAGTACGTGGGTCAGGCAACGCTCAACAACATCGC
>SMTZ1_10001813_pt1 | contig 22990 bp, 17 predicted proteins | sample DeeMarSWOR136_30_FD_25667 | JGI IMG/M metagenome (IMG submission 25667) | reverse complement strand
CTGAAACCGAAGCAAATAGCCTTCCCTGCTTGATAATATCAAATGATGTATGATCCTGGAAAAATTGAATATTATCTGCCCGCCAATAAGCATCTTGCTGTAATCCAAAAGTCTGTACCGGTGCAAATGAGGTTGAAATCAAATCCATTACATTTGGGTCTTCGATGTTTGATAGCAATAATCCGTTTCCTGGGACCAGATTTATGAGTCGGCGAAAAGCTAACTTAATTTGCCCCAGATTTTCATAGATGTCCGCATGATCGAATTCAATATTATTAATAATAAGCACATCCGGAAGATAGTGAAAGAATTTTGCAGTTTTATCAAAAAATGCAGAATCATATTCATCTCCCTCTACAACAAATAAGTCGCCTTTACTAACTTTAAATCCTTGCTGAAAATTATTAGGAATTCCACCAATTAAAAAACTGGGGTTCCTATCTCCAAATTCCAATAACCAGGCGACAAGTGAACTTGTGGTCGTTTTGCCATGAGTTCCACTGATAACAATTGAATTTCTTCCCTGAATAAAGAAATATTTTAGTGCTTCTGGCATTGAGGTGTAGGGGATTTTTCTTTCCAGAACCGCTTCTACTTCAGGATTTCCCCGGGACATTGCATTACCGATAATGACTAAGTCGGGTTTTGGAGACAAATGATGGGCATGAAATCCTTCAAAAACTTTTATACCCTGGGATTTTAAAAAGGTACTCATCGGCGGATAAACATGTTGATCAGAGCCAGTGATATGGTAGCCCCGGGATTTTAGCATGGCAGCAAGCGATCCCATTCCTGTACCACATATCGCAATCATGTAGATTTTTTTAATTTCTGTGTCGATCATCAGTTCCGTTTCTCTACTTCACCGAAGCAAAAATCTCCACCAGGTCCTGTTCAATACTCACCATGGGCTTTTCCACAATGCGACCGATCTCTTCATCGTTTTGAAGGACAACAAAAGTTGGAACAAATTCAATCTGATGTTTTTGAGCCAAACCAGCGGCATCACGCTTGGAACGATCCAGGCCAAGAAGCTTGTAAGAAATTTTTGGATTTTGAACCGACTCCATAATATTTAAAAATCTGGGTACTTCACGTTGACAATCAGGGCACCAGGTTCCCAAAAATACGAGGATGTGAACATTGGTCGATAATTTTTTTAATTCCTCCAGGAATTCACGATCTGGCTGATATTGATCATGTTCCGCTTTATATGCTGGTAATTGATTTAACAATTGTTCATCAGTTAACCAGCCAGTCAGTATAACTTTTGAAGGTGAACGGTGAACAACCTTTTTCGAATGATGAGGAATAAGAGAACATGAAGTCAATAAAAAAATTGTTAATCCCCAAAAGTAAACAACGTATTTATTCATTGCTATCCTGTTTGTTTTGTGTAATTTCTTAACTGGTAACTATTCAGGTATCTACAATTATGATCTTTTTGCGGGAATCTCTTGCGGAAAATGAGGAGATTCCTGCATAAAAGATTGCAGGAATGACAGGTTATTCGTAATGTGACTAAGTAGTATTAGATCTTTGCGAATTAATTTCACTCCAACTTTAATTCATTTATAGCTGATCTTCCGAGTGTTGATCAGGTAAAATCAATAGAAAGTACTTAGTAGTTACTTTTATGGTACTTTATTGCCTGCCTTGTTGGCTTGCTTAAGGTTAAGCTTCACTAATTTTATAATGAGTTGTTCTGGATTCCATCTTCTGCAACATCAATCTTAATAACTTTGCCTGCTTGGCCAAGGGGACCAAGGTCTTTTCCATTTAAAAATAACCGAATTCCTGCCGCGTTTCCAACCCAAAGTTTGAATTTTTCTTCAGCTTGCCAGCTAGAATCCATTCCGCTTTCAAATAAGTATTCTTTAGCCACACTATCATCGATACTGATCTGCAACCATGTTCTTTCAAGCGCTTTTAATTCTAAGACCAGTAGTTCCTTTTTACGATTAAAAAGTTTATTAGCAAACAGAGATGAAGAAGTATCCAATGAATTTTTCTGGACTTTCATTAAGGATTTGTTCGTCGAGCCCGCAGTCATAATTTGTTGGTCATTACCATTTTTGACCAGAGAATATATAATCAAAATAATAATTAATCCACCGATAGCAAACCAGATAAAATTGAGTTGCCGAATATATGGTTTAATTTTTTCAATCATGTGAGAAATTTGATTTCGTAGTTGTTTCGGTTTTATGAAGTCTTTAATATCTTCTTCAGTGACAATAGTGACATCCAATTCTTCTCCTGTTGTAATCGCATCGTATTCATCGAGAAATTTAGATGTATCTTCCCCCAATTGTCGTATATATAACTTCAAAAAATGCCGAACATAGAGTTCCGGTAAAAAATCAAACGTCCCCTTCTCCATGTCTTTAAGAAAGTTAATATTGATCTTCGTTCGATTAGAAATATGTTCCAATTCAATTGATCTTGCTTCTCTTGTTTGCTTTAACTTCTCCCCCAATTGCACAAAATTTTGTTCTTTCAATTTTTCCTTCCTCCCAAAGGATGTAAGCGGACTTATTTTAACTCAATGCCCTAATAAAGCTTTTAATACAAGAAAAAGTTTTGTAATCGGCAAACCAACAACATTATAATAGCATCCTGTTATCGATTCAACAAACACAGCAGCATCATCCTGAATGCCATAAGAACCGGCTTTATCCACTGGCTGCCCTGATTCAATATATTGTTCAATCTCCTCTGTTTCAAGTTTACGAAATTTTACATGAGTTACTTCATGATCTGAAATAACAATGTGCTGTGGTTTTTTGATAACAGTGAAACCAGTATAAACCTGATGGGTTTTGCCACTTAGCAAACTGAGCATTTTGTAACTGTCGTGACGGTCTCTCGGTTTACCAAGAATTTTACCATTTAAGACGACAACAGAATCAGCACCGATTATGATTCCTTTAGAAATTTGTTGAGCAACATATTCTGATTTTTTTTTAGAGAGCTCCTCAACCAGTTTCCAGGGAACGGTTACGCCGTTATTCTCCTCTGCTATATTACTAATCCTGACTTCAAAATTGGGGATAATCTTTTTTAACAATTCAAATCTTCTTGGTGATTGAGATGCGAGAACAATAGGGCAAAATGCTGTATTTAATAATGACATAAGATGAAATTTTAACTGATAACAAAATTATTTTAATACAATCACAAATCATTATTATATACTTATTTTTTATAAAAAAATCAAGTAAAAAATTATCGTTCAATACCATCACGAGCTACAATGTTTTTTTGATAGTAATGTTTTACCTCCAGCATTTTGGTTACTAAATCTGCTTTTTCAATTAATTCTTTGGGGGCATGTCGTCCGGTTAAAATAAGTTCAATCACAGATGGTTTGAGGGAAATAAAATCCAATACTTCAGTAACAGTAAGCAATTTGAAATGAATAGCAACATTAATTTCATCTAAAACAATAATCTGATATTTGCCTGACACCATCGCTTGCTTAGCTTTATGCAATCCATGTTGTACCATTTGTATGTCCTCTTGCGAGGCGCGATTGATGTGAATAAATGTATCTTTGCCGAATTGTTCGATTGTTATTTCAGGGATTGAACGAACGCTTGTAAGCTCACCGTAAGCTTGACCCTTCATAAATTGGGCGAAATAAGTTCGTAGACCATGGCCAGCAGCGCGAAGTGCCAGTCCCAATGCCGCCGTTGTTTTGCCTTTCCCATTTCCAGTGTATATTTGAATGTAGCCCTGATTGAAATGTTTTATGGACACGATGTTCTCCTTAAAACCTGTTTGATTAAAGGCACTACTTCATTGGGCACAGCAGCTACCGGGATTGAAGCGTTCTGAAAAGCTTCCAATTTACTGGTTATGGTCCCTCTGCCGCCGGCGATAATCGCTCCCGCATGTCCCATCTTTTTATCCTTCGGCGCAGTCCTGCCAGCTAAATATGCCACCACTGGTTTGGTAATTTCTTCTTTTTGTACTAATGCTGCTGCTTCTTCCTCCATTGTGCCCCCGATTTCTCCAATTAAAAGAATTGCTCTTGTCTCCGCATCATTTTGGAAAAGAGACAGCACTTGAGAAAATGGCATGCCAATAATGGGATCGCCACCAATACCGATGCAGGTACTCTGACCGATCCCTGCCCTGGTTAATCGGGAGACGATTTCGTAGGTCAAAGTACCGCTTCGTGAGGCGACTCCAACCGAGCCTGGGATGTAATAGGCAGAGGGAACAAAACCAACTTTGCATCGTTCAGATGGAGCAATTAATCCCGGTGTGTTTGGACCTATTAGCCGGGCATCAACTTCAGTTGCCTTTGCTACAATCTCCATCGTATCATGAAGCGGGATATGTTCAGATACCATGACGAGTTTTCTTATTCCAGCTTCCAAAGCTTCAAAAGCAGCTTGCTTCATGACCTTTGAAGGAATGAATAAGATGGAAGTGTTGGGCTCGCTTTGTACCATTGCCTCTTTAACAGTGTCAAAGACAGGCACACCGTAAACTTCCGTTCCACCCGCACCAGGTCTAACACCAGCCACGATATTGGTCCCGTATTCCATCATTAATTTTGTGTGATGTCGGGCAGCGTTTCCGGTAATTCCCTGCACAACAAGTCGAGTTTTTGAATTGATGATAATGCTCATAAGAAAAGAAATTTTTTCAAACTTTTGAAATCACTACTACCTGCTCGATCGCCTCTTCCAGCTCTTTATAAGCTTTAATGCCAATTTCACTCAAGATTTCATATCCAGCTGCTTCTTTATTTCCAATCATTCGAACAACAATTGGAATGTCAATGGGATGATCTTTCAGATAGTTACGAATGCCCGACGCCAGATCATCACACTGGTTTAAACCTGCAAAAATATTGATCAATATTGCCTTTGCTTCTTTTGCTTTAGTCAATAATTGAAATGCTTTGTAAATCCCTTCGTTATCGATTTGTGCTGTATCTAAAAAATTAGCAGCCGAACCGCCGGCTAAATTTATCAGGTCCAGAATGGTCATTGTTAATCCGGCGCCACTGGAGAGAATTGCAATGTCACCTGGGAGATCTATGTATGTCCAATTATTAGCAGTTGCCTCATCAGCAATAGGATCATCTATTCCTATTTCTCGTTTCAAATCAACCATTTCTGGGTGACGAAATAGTGAATCATCATTAATGTTTAACACCGCATCCACTGCAAGATATTTACCGTCTCCTGTTTTGATTAACGGATTAATCTCTGCCATTTCAGCATCATATTCTCTAAAAATTTTATAGAGTTTTTCTGACAATATTGATATTTCTGTACTGATGAATTGTTGAATCTGGATTAAATCGTTTTTTGTTGGACCTTTTAAAATATCAATAGGTATTTTTAATAAATGTTGAGAGGTATCTTTTGCCAGTTCTTCAATATCCACACCACCTTTGTGACTAACCATAATAACTGGAGTGCGCTGACTATAATCAACGGCAACAGCCAGATAAATTTCCTGGATAATAGCTACTTTTTCTTCAACCAGCAGGATTTTTATTGATTCACCATTGATAGTTAAATTGAATAACCGTTCTGCTTCATCTGCTGCTTTTTCTGGATCATCAGCAAATGTAATGATTCCTAATTTCCCTCTTCCTTTAAAACCCAGTTGTGGTTTTAAGATAACAGGGCAGTTTAATTCTCTGGCAATAGCTTTAACCTCTTCAATGTTTTTTGCTATTTTCCCAGATGGAACCGGGATGCCCTTTTCTGCAAAAATTTTCTTAGCTTGATATTCTCGTAGTTTCATCTATCTTCCACTTTTTTTCCCCATATAGTACCGAAGGCAAACAGCGACAGTGAGATATGTATCTGATCTACTTACTGTTTCATCAGGAGGATCAGGTGGTCTTGGCGTTGTTAATGTTTTCCCTTTGGTTTGTAAATAGCTGAAATTTGTGATTAACCCGACCAATAATTTTTCACTGAAAGCATCTGTAAATACCCCGGCTTCGAATACCCCGCCTGGTCCATGGCGTTTTCGAGATTCCTTTAAATCACCATAAAATGGATCTGCGAGCCTGGTAGCAAACCAATAATAGGCAACACCAGCCCCCATATAAAATTCAAGCTGTTCTTTAATTTGAGATCGATAGCGCAAGGTTAAAGGCAATCCATAAACATTTACAGTCTCCTGTTCCAAACTGATATAACCAGAAGGATCAAGAACCTCAACCCAAAGCGGATCATGAGGAGATGAGGTTCCAAAATCAAAAGCCAGGTGAAATATTTCCAGGTTTTTAGTGAGTTGATAACCGATTCCAAGCTTCAGTGAAAAACCAGAGAGAATATCATTACTGGTATTACCGATCGGTGCTCTTAAGCCAAAATGGAATTCAGTTGCAAATTTTTTAGGATTTTCAAAACTGGGAGAATTTGCTGTTACATTGGTATGTAAAAAAAACAATGCGACAGCCAAACAAAGACAGATTTTTTTCATAATACACCTATCATATTACATATTAATTTTTTGCATCTTGGAAGAAAATGACTTATATTTATTTGTAGAAATATAGTATTAACATTTGAGAATAGCAAGCGAAAAATAAACGAATTGTATTGTGGTAAATAATACTTATACAGTAAAATTCTTGCCGAAGGAGCAAAAAAATTTTGACAGCGAATCCCGTTAATCACGACATAGGCAGATGCGTTGTGGCTCATTACTCAAATTAGACGAATCTGCCAGGTGGGATTAGCGAAATTTGTTTAATTCGTGCAAATAACGGTTTGGATCTTTTTGGCTCTGGATTGTCCGGGTTAGGTATTATTTAACGGAGAAATTTGAATTGATTATTAGTCTAATATACTTATTATTTTTAATCGGTTGGACAGAATTATGAGTTGACCTTATATTTAAAAACTTCTTGACTTGTGGTTAAATAATAGTTATATTAAGCGACTTTAAAAATGATAAGAGCTTATTTGTTAAAATTGATCTAATGGAATTATTATCAATTGACTCATGAAGATTATTTAAAAAGAGCGATTCGACTGGCAAGAAAAGGGATAGGATATGTGAATCCCAATCCAATGGTTGGATCTGTAATCGTAAAAGATGGTGAAATTATTGGAGAAGGTTATCATAGCTGTTTTGGTAAGGAACATGCTGAGATCGTCGCGCTTCGAAATGCAGGGGATAAATCCAAAGGCGCAACGCTCTATGTTAATCTTGAGCCTTGTTGCCACTATGGCAAAACATCTCCATGTACCGATGCGATCATCAAAGCAGGAATTAGCCGAGTAGTCATTGGTATGGTTGATCCGAATCCATTAGTCAATCATAAAGGTATAGAGATTCTGAGAAAGCATCAGATTGAGGTCATTACCGGCATTGAAGAACGAGCTTGTAAACATCTGAATCGTGTTTTTACGAAATATATCACAACAAAGCTACCCTATGTTACACTAAAAATTGCACAATCCCTGGACGGTCGTATTGCTACCAAAACAGGGGATTCTAAATGGATTACTTCTTACAAAGCGCGAGTAGAAGCTCATCGTATCCGCAGTGAAAGTGACGCCATTATTGTTGGAATTGGGACTGTTCTTGCTGACAATCCCCAACTTACTGTAAGACATGTTAGAGGTAAAAATCCAGTTCGAATCGTTCTGGATAGTAATCTTCAGATCCCTTTTAAATGTCATTTGCTATCTGATAATCATGTTCATAAAACAATAATTGCAACAACCTCAAATGATTCAACAAAAATTTCTAAAATCAAAGAAACTGGAGCTCATGTTTGGCAGGTAGAAAAAGACAAAATAGGAAACATCTCGATTGAAAATTTGCTTACCAGAATAGCCAATGCCCGAATGAGCGCTGTTATGGTTGAAGGAGGAGGGCAGGTCCATACCTCTTTTCTTAGAGAAAAGATGGTTGATAGTATCGTGATGGCATTGGCACCAAAAATTATTGGTACAGGGAAAGAGGCGATTGGTGATCTCGGAATTCTCTCAGTTGATAATTGTGTTGAGTTAGTCAATGTTAAAACTAAAAAAGTAGGCCCGGATTTTTTTATCAGTGCTGATGTTATCTTCAGGGAATAAAAATAGATCCGCCAGGCGCAGTATGCGGCAATCTAACACTTTTATTTAACCGTATCGGAATTTCAAAGTTTTTAAAAATGATACTGGCTATTAGATTCTGGATACTTGATTTAGAAAAATCCAGCATCCATCCAGTATCACGCATTAAGTATCGTTTTCATTAATAAATGTTCCCCCCAAAATGGTACATCTTAGATATGCGAAGCTATGTTCTTAAATAGGTGACAAATCGGATGTTCACAGGAATTATTGAAGAGATAGGAATAATTAGTGAAATAGTACGCCAATTCTCAGGAATGAGGATTCAGATTCGAGCGCAAAAAATTCTGGATGATTTGACAGTTGATCAGAGTGTTTCAGTTAACGGTGTGTGTCTTACAGTGGTTGAAATCAGGCAGGCCTTTTTTTGGACAGATGCTGTAGCTGAAACACTTGCTAAATCAACATTTCAACAGTTGAAAAGAAATGATCGGGTCAATCTGGAAAGGGCATTAAGATTACAAGATCGACTGGGAGGACACCTGATCCAGGGGCATGTCGATGGCATTGGTTACATTCGAAATCTAACTCATCAATCCCATAGTAGTATGTTAACGGTGGAGATTCATGATGAATTGGCAAGATATACTATTCCGAAAGGTTCGATTGCGATTGATGGAGTAAGTTTTACGATTGCTGAAAAAAATAAAAATTTAATCAACATAGCGATTATCCCTCATACGCTAAATCAAACAATATTGCAATTTAAAAAAGTAAACGAGCCGGTCAATATAGAAGTCGATTTTTTAGCTAAATATATAGAGCAATTTATAAATCAAGCTGGTGAAACAAAAATAACATCGGAGTGGTTAAAACAACAAGGTTTTTAAAATATAGATTGAGCAATTAGAGCAGAATCAAAGATTTTGTAATCAAAGATGCATAAATTCAACTCCATTGAAGAAGCAATAGAAGACTATCGGGAAGGCAAAATTTTAATCGTCGTCGATGATGAAGATCGTGAAAATGAAGGCGATTTGATCATGGCGGCTACAAAGGTAACACCTGAAAAAATTAACTTCATGGCGATACACGGTCGTGGATTAATTTGCGTTCCTATGATCGAAGAACGACTGGAAGAGCTTGAACTTTTTCCGATGGTTCAACATAATACCGCTCATCATGGGACACAATTTACAGTGTCTGTTGATGCTATAAAAAACACAACAACTGGTATATCAGCCCAGGATCGAACACAGACGATCAAAGTTTTAATAGATCCTTATGCTCGTCCTTCAGACCTTGCTCGACCAGGGCACATATTTCCGATTAAAGCAGAGAAAGGAGGGATTCTAAGTCGTGCCGGTCATACCGAAGCAGTTGTAGATTTAGCTCGCTTAGCCGGCCTTTATCCGGCAGGAATACTTTGCGAAATTATGGACGATGATGGCACTATGGCAAGAGTGCCCAGGCTGATGAAACTCGCCCATAAATATCATTTGAAAATTATCACCATCCGTGACTTAATTGAATATCGTCGTCAGACAGAAATATTGGTAAATCGTAAAGCAACCACAAAATTTCCAACCAAATTTGGCAATTTTATGCTGCATCTCTATGAAAGCACAGTTGACGAACATCACCATCTGGCATTAGTTAAAGGTGATATTAACACAAATGAACCTGTTATTGTTCGAGTTCACTCTCAATGTCTCACTGGCGATATTTTTGGCTCGCTTCGATGTGATTGCGGTGAACAATTAGATAAAGCTTTAGAAATTATCGAACAAGAAGGACGGGGAGTTCTTTTATATATGAGGCAGGAAGGACGAGGAATTGGTCTTTCAAATAAAATATTGGCTTATCAATTACAAGATAATGGGCGTGACACAGTTGAAGCGAATGAGGAATTGGGTTTTAGACCAGATTTGAGAGACTATGGAATTGGTGCTCAAATTCTTGCAGATCTCGGTATCAAAAAAATTCGTCTATTGACGAATAATCCAAAAAAGATTGTGGGTTTGAAAGGTTATAATTTAGAGATCGTTGAAAGGATACCAATTGAAATTACTCCAAATGAGGTTAATGCGCATTATCTGGAAACAAAAAGAGATAAACTCGGTCATTTAATCTTAAATGGCAGTTTGGTACATAGCAATTCATAGAATTTTGATACGCTTATTATTTTCGACAATTTTTTTCACACACTAAAAAAGAATTTTGCTAATAGGTAATAATAATTGGAGGTCAAATGCCACAGACTTTTCAGGGCAATATTATCGGCAAAGATAAAAAATTTGGTATTGTTATCAGTCGCTTTAATGAATTTATTTCCTCAAAATTACTTGAAGGTGCATTAGACTGTTTTCAACGTCATGAAGTGAAAGATGAAAACATTAACATCGCCTGGGTACCAGGATCGTTTGAAATTCCGCTTGCAGCATTGAAAATGGTTGAGAGTAAAAAATATGATGCGGTAATTTGTCTCGGTGCAGTTATCCGCGGTGCAACACCGCACTTTGAATATATCGCAGCCGAAGTAACTAAAGGAATTGCTCAGATCAATTTGCAAACCGGGATTCCAACTATTTATGGAGTGATCACAGCAGATACGCTGGAACAGGCGATAGAACGAGCTGGGACTAAATCTGGAAATAAAGGATGGGATGCTGCGATGTCAGCGATGGAAATGGCAGAATTGTTAAAAATAATTACAAGTTAGAATGATGAAACTAAAATATATTTTTCTTATATTATTAATACTGTTAACGACAAAAATCATACAAGCGGGTGTTAACGATTGGACGACATTTACAAGCCAGAATGATATACGAGATTTAATTTTGATTGGCGATTATATATGGTGTGCCACCAATGGCGGTGTGTTCAGTTATGAGATATCAACTGGTATATATCAGCAGTTCAACAATACAAATGGACTAACTTCAATCAATGCACAAACCATTGAAATCGATCATAAAGGGAAAATTTGGGTCGGATTCGTTGATGGCTGGATCAATTGGTTTGATCCTGATTCAAAAAGTTGGACAGCTATTCAAGATTATTTAGATCATACGATATATGACATTGAAGCAGTCGGCGATTCGTTATTAATTGCTTTGAACCTGGGAATTAGTCTTTATGATATTGAACGTAAAGAGGTGAAGGAGACCTATAAACATTTAGGCTGGCAATTAGATCGCGAAATTGATATTGTCGACATAATGGTTGTCGATCGAGAAATTTGGGCAGCCACTCATTCTGGAATTGCGAGATCCAGTTTTGATCTGGCTAATTTAATGGCGCCAGAAAGTTGGGCAAATTATAAAACTAATAATGGATTACCAAGTAATGAAATACATATTTTGTTAGCTCACAACGATTCTATATATGCTGGAACAAATTCAGGGATAGCTGTTTTGCGAATTAATAAGTGGGATGAAATTAGTGCGGGTTTGGATAATTTGAATATTAAAAAATTGGTCTCCAAGAATGGCAGCTTATATACGATTTCATCAGAATATGTGAGTCGCTGGAATCCTTCAGAAAACCGCTGGAGAAATGTTGCTCCATGGTTTCCCACCATGAGTTGTTTAGTTGTAACTGAAAATGGTGACTTCTGGGTCGGTAGAAAAAAGTCGAGTTATGGTAGTGGCTTTGCACAATTTTTATTGACAGATCAAAAATGGGAAGTTTATAATCCTCCAGGTCCTCCAAGCAATGAATTTAATGGCCTTGCCGTTGACAAGGAAGGTATACTTTGGTGTGCTTCTGCCCATGATGGCATTTTTAAATATGATGGCAATAGCTGGCAACAATTTACGACCGCCGATGGCTTAATAAATAATGGAATTAAAGGTGTAACTGTCGATTCCAGAAATCGAAAATGGTTCGCCAGCACTGGTGGCGGACTAATTATGGTTGATACTGATGAAAGTATTACTGTATTTTATAATGAAATTCTTTCTGGAAGTCCTGGTTCTCCTGAGTTCGTTGTTGTATCCGATGTTAAAGCTGACCGCTATAACAATATCTGGGCACTCAATAGCTTTGCTGCGAATAATAAGGTCGTTGCCGTTTATTCACCACAACTGGAGTGGTACTTTTTTGCTGTCCAGGAAGGCATCCTGAGTGATGTGGTTACAGCGCTCGATTTTGATCAGAGTGATCGCGTTTGGATCGGAACTCAAAATGGTGTAAGCGTTATCGATTATAATAATACCCTGGCAGATAAAACTGATGATGTCATTGAAGGTAATAATCTGACCACTGCTGATGGATTAATAAATAGCAGCATCAAGGATATTGCTATTGATCAGGATGAAATCGTCTGGATTGCTACAGAGGGAGGATTGAATAATTGGCAGAGAGGAGTTGTTGGGGATTTTACCTTAGGTCCAGGCCCAATAAGTAACACGATTAATACCATTGAAGTAGATGTTCGTAATAATAAATGGTTTGGAACTTCTGCTGGTGTGAGCATTTTGCAGTCAGATGGTTACACCTGGGAACACTATTCAACTGATAATAGTCTGCTCGTAAATGAAAATGTGACTTCATTTAGTTTTAATTTAGAAACCGGTCAAGCCTATATTGGCACTACGAATGGACTCTCAGTATTTGAAACACAATATTCACGACCACGAGAAGATTTAAATCAAGTAAAAGCAGGACCGAATCCCTTTCTTGTTAACCAGAATCAAGACTTTGCGATTTCAAACTTGTCTGATGATGTCTCCATAAAATTTATGACTGAAAATGGTATGGTAGTCCGTCATATCCCAAAGGATGAGATTTTAGGAGCCTATGTCACCTGGGACGGTAAAAACGATGACGGAGCGTATGTTGCGACGGGGATTTATATTTATGTGATTTTTAATGAAGACACCGGGTTGAATCGAGTGGGAAAGGTTGCCGTAATTCGATAATATACTTATTAAGGGTTAAAATTTCATCCTGATTTCATCGCTCCAAGCGATGGAATCAGGATCTCAATTATCTTTTAATCTAAGAGATTAATCCTAACCGAGCACATGAAGTGCGAAGCCTGTTAATTGTTCTGAACTAAACCATGAAAATTAGTTTTTTGATTTTAATGGCATTAAAATAGTGGTATGTTAAAAAATCTCCATGTTGAAAATTTCGCTCTTATCGATAAAATTGATGTTCAATTTGAACCAGGCTTAAACATTATTACGGGTGAAACCGGTGCTGGAAAATCCATCCTGATTGATGCTTTTGGTTCGACGATTGGTGAAAAGATTGAAAGCGATTCTCTTAGAAAAGGTGCAACAAAAGCGGTGGTTGAAGGAATATTTGAAATCAAGCACAATACTGAATTGAAAAACTATTTACAGTATGCATGCATTGAAGATTTTGATGACACAGTTATTTTAAGAAAAGAGATTTCTGAAAGTTTTCGTAATCGAGCTTTTGTGAATGACTCACCTGTTCCTAATTCAATTCTAACCGATATGGGCAATCTTCTTGTCGATCTGCATGGACAACATGAGCACCAGTCATTATTAAATGTTAATTGCCACATTCAATATCTCGATGAATTCGGAGGTTATGATCAACTATTATCAGGGATCAGGGAGAATTATAATCATTATGTAAAATTGATCGAAGAACTGAAAATATTCAAAGAACGTGAACGAACACTATCAGAAAAACGGGATCTTTATCGGTTTCAGATTGAAGAAATTACCAATATAAATCCGTTGCCCAGAGAAGAAGCAGAACTTGTGCAGGAAGAAAAGATTCTTCAGAATAGTGAAAAATTGTTTCAATTTTCCAATGAGTTATTTGATGATTTTTACGATAATGAGGATTCGGTTTATGATAGAATTTCAAAGGGATTAAGTAAACTCGATGAATTGGCAGAAATCGATAACCGGTTTGAATCCATAAAAGAGGATTGCGATGCAGCTCGGGTTGCTATTGAAGAGATTGCTAAATTTTTTCAGAGTTATTTTAGTAACATTGAATTTAATCCTGAACGGCTGGAGCTGATCCGAGTACGATTGGGACAATTTTCAATGTTAAAAAAGAAGTATAGTCGATCTATAGAGGAAATTATCACTTTCCGCAGACAACTCGAACAAGAATTACAAGATATTGAGAACCTTGAAAATATTATTTCAGAGAAACAGAAAGAAATTGAGGACCAACAAAACAGATTAAGTCAGCTATGTAGCACACTGTCAGCGCAAAGAAAACAAGTCGCCACGAGCCTCGAAAATGAAGTCCTGGAAAAGCTCAATGAACTTGGCATGAAAAATGCGAGATTTCAAGTCAATATAAAGCGAGTACCCGAAGAAAAAGGTGCTGTTGTTATTGAAAATACACATTATAAAACTACTGAAATCGGCATCGATCAGGTTGAGTTTTATATCGCAGCGAACCCTGGTGAAGATTTGAAACCTCTTGCACGAGTCGCCTCGGGTGGAGAAATTTCTCGCATTATGCTGGCTTTAAAATCATCCCTGGCTCAAGTTGACCGAATTCCAGTTTTAATATTTGATGAAATAGATTTAGGAATTTCTGGTCGGATTGCCCAGGCTGTTGGTCTTGCATTGAAACGCCTTTCGAGAACACATCAGATTATCTGCATCACTCACTTACCACAAATTGCCAGTATGGGGGATCACCATTTCGTAGTAGAAAAAATCTCCGAACCAAACTCAACTCGTACACAAATTAGAAAACTGAATTCTGAAGAGCGTGCAATCGAAATTGCCAAACTTTTAGGGGGTGAGTCTGTAACAGAAACTCACGTAAAGGCTGCTTGTGAGTTGATTGAAGAGGCTAAGAAGTTTAACACTGAATAACAAGGAAAAAGAATTCGATTTTAAATAATCGCTTTCTTTAAGTAAACGGCAATATTTCGAAATGAAGTTTAAAAAACATTGGTTAATGGCACAATTATTGTTGGATTATAAATATAGAAAACCTTGTGAGATCATTAGCTGAAAAGAGAAATGAAGCAGGTGGCAAATCTGAAGAAAGATCAAGAAGACCTGGAAGTTCTAATGGAATGAAAAGCGAGATAACAATAGGATAATCTCATTTCTAATTTGAGGTAAGAACTTAAAAATCGAAAAACAAATCAAAAAACAAATTTAAACAATTTGATAAAGTTGCAGCCATAGGCGATGCAAGCTTTTTGCTCATTGGTGGTCGAAAAATGATCAAGATTCATTTAGATCTTTTCTTCGAGCTATTAAATTAAATGACTATCCATTAATTTTGAAATTTTAAAAATTATATTATTTTAAAAAATGTTGCATGTTTCAAGTTTTTTTCCTATAATAAATGAGTATCGTATCAGTTGTCGTCGATTCCGAGAGGAGGTGAACAGACAATTTTAATAATATTTTTCCCAATTAGCTGATGAGGGGCAGTGGGCAAGATATTATAATCAACTTGGGGCGAGAGTAAATAATATGAAGTCTTTTATTAATAAAGATAACAACATAAAGCTCTTAAATATAGAGATTTATTTTTTCTCACCCCTTTAGCACTGCAACATTTAAAATTAGGTTATAACCAATTTTAAGGAGGAGAATATCATGAAAAACACCAGAACTCTCATTAGTTCCTCCATCGTGTCGTTTATCATTATGATTTTAGGACTCTTTATGCTCTGCATGAGTCGAGCGCCTAAAATCACCTTTGATGAACCATTAATAGAGGGCGGGGGAGTAGAATTCGATTCTGTTGGTGCTGAAAACGAAGATTTTCTCAAATTGTTAGGTGAAGAAAATAATGAGACAAAATTAACAGAAAATGCTGGAGGATCAACGTCAAATGATGATGATCTTCTTAATTTTTTAAAAGAAGAAGATGATCTTAATACTGAGTCCTACGAGCCATCATCCAAAAGTGGTGACGAAGGAATGGAGGAAATTCTTCGCTTGCTTGAACTCGATGATGAATCCAGTTTGGATGATCAGAATTTTTTAGATCAGACGAATTCTACTGAACAATTAGACGCGCTAGATTTTGGTGAAAGCGTTGACCAGACGAATGAAACAATTTCATCAGAAAAGGACGCGATAAATAATTTATCAAAAGAAGTTGATCGTTTAGAAGGAGTGCTGGCAAATAGAACAACAAAGGCGGAGAGCTTACAATTTGCTATTAATGAATATGACCAAAGAATTAGTCAATATGGCGGGCAGTTTTCTTCTTCTGGAAGAACAACAAAACCTATTCAGACTGTCAGCAACTATTATGAGCCAACCCTTTCAGAGGAATCAGATTATCATGCGACTTCAAATGCCAGCGACTATTACTCATCAGGAAATTATGAACAATCTTATGATATCGCTTTAGAATTATTTCGAAATCATCAATATGAGCAGGCGGTCGACAATTTTTTTCAACTTCTCCAGCAAAATCCAAAACATCCACTCGCTGATAATTGCCAGTACTGGATGGGGGAATGTCGCTTTGCTCAAGGAAAATATTATCAGGCAGTTGTTGAGTTTAACAAGGTTTTTGCCTATGATGCACCAGATAAACAAGATGATTCGCAATTGATGCTCGGTTTAGCATTCATGAAATTGGGCGAAATTAATAGTGCCCGTTCTGAATTAAATTGGCTGGTCAGTTGTTATACTTCCAGTGAATATATTAATACGGCGAACCGATACCTGGGACAACTCTAAAGTTATCATCAGTGGGAATGTTACCTTACAGGTAAGATTCCCACTAATTTTATTCTTTCCTTAACGAGCGACGCTACGACTCAACTTCTTCAATATCTCATAATTAATATAGCTACCCTGGACGATTTAGAATCTTGCTTCGGAAGATCATCTACCTGGGCGGAGATGTATCTTCTGGCGCATTTTTACTATTGATTGCTCAGCTTAGGACGGTACCGAAAATGGAACGACTGGAGTTTTGGAGTAATAGAATATTGCAGAAAAGGCTCCATCAATCCAGCACTCCATTACTCCAAATCCATTGTGCTTATTAACTTTGGTAGATATTTTTACTCTATAGGCAAAAACTTAACTTTTTCGGTATTAACTATTCAAACAAGGATATTAAATATATGTCGCAATTTGTTCATCTCCATAACCATACTCATTATAGCTTACTGGACGGAGCCTGTAAGATAGAAGATTTGATCAAACTTTGTAAAGAGTTCGGGATGAATGCTCTAGCAATTACGGACCATGGCAATATGTTTGGTGCAATCGAATTCTATAGCAAAGTTCGAGAGGCAGAAATAAAACCAATTATCGGTGCTGAAATTTATATTGCTCCTAAAAGTAGGTTTGAAAAAACTTCCTCGAAAAAAGGGGGAAGCGATACATCTTTTCATCTAATACTGCTTGCAAAGAATTATCAAGGCTATAAAAATTTGATGAAACTGGTATCTATTGGATATTTAGAAGGATTCTATTACAAACCACGGATTGATAAAGAAATTCTTCGAGATTATTCTTCAGGACTTATCGCGCTTTCAGCCTGCATGAAGGGTGAAGTGCCACAAATGATTTTGCGGGATAATTTTGAAGCCGCAGAACAAGCCGCCTTAGAATTTAAAGAAATTTTTAAACATGACTTTTATCTTGAAATTCATCGACTCAACATTCCTGAAGAAGACGTTGTGAATAAAGGCATGGTAGAATTAAGCAAAAAACTTGACATCCCTATTGTGGCGACCAATGATACGCATTACCTTAAAAAAGAGCATGCATTTGCTCATGACATTTTGCTTTGCTTGCAAACAGGAAAAACGTTGGAAGAGCAGGATAGAATGCGATTTAATACAGAGGAAGTTTATTTTAAATCTCCAGAAGAAATGAAAGCGCTTTTCAAAGATTTCCCTGAAGCGATTGATACCACCTTGGAAGTTGCAGATAAATGTAATTTAGAATTAGACCTTAAATCAATTCATCTGCCCCACTATCAATTACCTGATTCCCACAGCCAAATGTCACTTGATGAATATCTTCACCTTTTGGCTGAAGAAGGACTTAGGGAACGGTATGAAGTGATTACACCCGAACTAAAAGCGCGGCTGGATCATGAATTGGACATTATAAAAACCATGAACTATGCTGGTTACTTTTTGATTGTTAAAGATTTTATTGATTATGCGCGGCGAAAAAATATTCCTGTTGGACCAGGACGTGGCTCTGCAGCAGGGAGCCTTGTTTCTTACTCGTTACAAATAACAAACATTGATCCGATAAAGTATGATCTTCTTTTCGAAAGATTTCTTAATCCCGAACGAGTCAGCATGCCGGATATTGATATCGATTTTTGCTATGAGCGTCGAGAAGAAATTATTAAATACGTGAAGAAAAAATATGGTGAGAAGAATGTAACCCAGATTATCACTTTTGGTACAATGGCGGCTCGTGGTGTGATCCGCGATGTGGGACGCGTATTGAAAATGAGCCTGGCAGAAGTTGACAGGATTGCAAAGATGATTCCGACAACGATTGGGATGACTCTGGACAAAGCACTGGAAATGGTGGCAGAGTTAAGCAAGATCGCAGATAAAGATGACATCCATCGGAAATTAATTGAGAATTCACGGATTCTGGAAGGATTGGCTCGGCATGCCTCCACTCACGCTGCGGGAGTGGTTATCACACCCGGTGAATTAACTAAATATACGCCGCTGTTCAAATCCAGCCAGGGCGATGTAACCACGCAATATGACATGAAAATCCTCGAGACAATCGGTGTTTTAAAAATGGATTTTCTCGGGTTACGCACCTTGACCGTTATTGATAACACATTGAAACTTCTTAAAAAACGCAATATCACAATCGATCTGGATGATCTACCACTTGATGATCTTGAAACCTGTAAAATCTTCTGCAAAGGGGAAACAATCGGAATCTTTCAGTTTGAAAGCTCAGGTATGCGGGATTGTTTGCGCAGATTAAAACCTCAGCGACTTGGGGATTTAATTGCCATGAATGCTCTGTACCGCCCTGGTCCAATGGATATGATAGATGATTTTATTAAGCGAAAACATGGTGAGACCAAGATTGAATATCTTCACCCCCTGTTAGAGCCGATTTTAAAAGAAACTTACGGCGTTATGGTTTATCAGGAACAGGTAATGCGAGTTGCCAGCGATTTAGCCGGTTTTAGTCTCGGTACTGCCGATCTATTGCGACGAGCAATGGGTAAAAAAGAGCATAAATTGATGAAGGAACAACGGAAATTATTTGTGCAAGGAGCTGCAGAACGAGGAATCGACGAGACTACTGCCAATGAAATTTTTGCTTTAATGGCTAAATTCGCTGGTTACGGATTCAATAAATCCCATGCTGCAGGATATTCACTGATTGCCTATCAAACTGCCTATTTCAAAGCACATTATCCGGCTGAATTTATGGCAGCCAACATGACAAGCGAAATGAACAACACAAGCCGAATCGTTATTCTTATTGATGAGTGCAAACGAATGGGTATCAATGTCCTGCCTCCTGACGTCAATGAAAGTTCTTATGAATTTACCGTAGTCGGGAAGGACATCCGTTATGGGTTGGGTGCCATTAAAAATGTCGGCAAAAATGCGATTTCATCGATTCAGAGTGCAAGGGAAAAACACGGGAAGTTCCAGACAGTTTTCGATCTCAGTCAGCATGTCGATTTGCGACTTGTCAATAAAAAAGTAATGGAAAGTCTCATTCAAGCTGGTGCGTTAGATTCACTGCAAGGTCATCGAGCCCAACAGATGGAAAGCATTGATGTTGCAACCATATATAGCCAGCGAGCAATCGCCCAACGCGCCAATGGACAGACGAACATTTTCGATTTGGCAGGTGAAGATGTAAAAGTGGACCATCCGCCTTTACCTGATGTGAAGCCCTGGAGTCAGGGGGAACAATTAGCACGCGAGAAGGAGTTGCTTGGATTCTACTTTTCCGGGCATCCCCTTTCTAAATATAAATTAGAGTTGCAAATATTTTCGCGAAACACTTTAGAACAGATTCAATCAATTCCAGACAAAACTTCTGTGAAAGTAGGAGCGATCATCACCGGGATAAAAAAGCATTCTGATAGAAAAAACCGACCCATGGCATTTTTGACCATCGAAGACCTCACCGGCACCGCAGAGATGATCATTTTTGCCGATGCGTTTGAGAAATATAACAATATACTTCAGGAAGACTCAATGGTGTTTGTGATTGGCAGCATTTCATCTAAAGGTGATAATGATGAAAACAAAATCCTCTGTAATGACCTTATTCCTCTTAACGATATTTGGGATCGATGTGTCAAAAAGATTAGCTTCTCACTGGAGACTGGAAAGACAACCAAAGGATACATTCGAAAGATCAAAGATATTCTAGCAAAGAACCGTGGTCAATGCCCGGTTTACATTAACATTAAAACACCCGAAAATGGGGAGTATGTTTTTAAATCGAAGAAAATAACTGCTAAGCCCTCTCCTGCCTTAGTAAATAAGCTTTCGGATATTATTGGATTGGAGAATATTTGGATTGAGAGTTGATTTTTTGGGGTAATTGGGTGATGAAGTAAGTGGCTAATTAGATCGTGTTGCAAAAATCGAAATCTTATAAAATGGCGTCATTCCTGCTTATGCAGGAATCCCCTTATAAACTTATACTTAGGTCAAATGAAGAAGGAGATGCCTGCATGCGCAGGCATGACAATTCAGCTTGTTTTGGGAATTTTGCAACAGAAACTAATTAGAGGCTGTTGATTGATTGAATCAAGAGTTGAAGAGGAAGACGAAGACGATTGTAAAAATTCGTATTAATTATGGTGAAATAGATTTAAGTTGGTTTGTAAAGTAATTGGGCGTTAGATTGAATCGATCTGAAAAAGTTTGGAAGCTTCCTTTTGGTGATGTACTGGATCATTGATTGAAAGGTAAAATAGTAAATGACAAGAATAAATGATGTTGGAAATCGGCAGTATAATTATGTTAGCTGAAAAATAATTAGGAAAATGCGATGAATAAGAAACGATATCAATGGAAAACAGTTATTATTTTTACAATTTTAATTCTAGTTGGATTTATAACAGGAGCATTCTTTAGTTATATAAAATTTAAAGATTCTACTCAACGAATTACTCGAGAATATATTTCCAATCAAGAAGGGACCGAGAAAGGAACTACTTTTATTGAATCCGATTTACCCATTCATGACTATAAACCAATACAAAATATCAAAGGAGAAACTTTAGATATAGTTCTTGAAGAATATAAGGAAGCTGTTAGTTGGATTAGGACTATGTGGAGTTTGAGAATTACTCTTATTTCAATTCTGTTGTCTGCCTTTGGTCTCATTTTAGCACGTTTCTATAAACCAGTAATATTTTTTTTTCTGATACCGCTTATATTTTTTATAGATTTTACATGTACTTACACAACTCTTCCTTTCATATATAGTTGCATTTATTTTGAGAAATTTTATTTCCCAAATACTCATCACATCGCTTCTAATTGGAACAAATGGCAATCTGCTGCAATTCATGAACTTGTGAAAAAGGATGATACAGAAAAGATACATAATCAATTTAAACTAAAATACTTAATCATCATCTATAAACAGAAGCTTTTCATTTATCTCTTTTTTATTGTTGTTTTGTGCATATTTTATTTTGTTCTTAAAAGCAGAAAAGGATTGATAAATTCTTCTAACAAATTCGGTTAACCTTAATTTCTGATTTGAGAAAATAAAGTTTTTTCGAAATAGTTGGCTTCAAATATTGTTTAAAACCTTCCACGTCAAAGATTGAAGTAGATGCTCAATGCCGATAAAGCCTAACATGTTAGCTTTTAATATCTGAACTTTTTAAAAATTTATATGAATATTTCAAAAAGACAGGCTTTCCTCAAGAGACTATTCCTAAAAATTCTACTGCTATTATTATTAGTTATGAATGTGTTATTAAGTAAAAAAGCAATGTGTAATAATTTAAATTATATCGACATTAAAGGAGGTAGATTAGCATTTACCGATTCTGGTATCGGAGAACCCAATTTAATCTTCATCCATGGATTCAGATTATCTCATAAAGTTTGGGATAAACAAATTCAATATTTCACAAAATTAGGAGCCAGGGTAATTTGTATTGATTTGCGAGGTCATGGTCAATCTGAGATAAGCATAGAACAGTGGGACTTTGATGATTATGTCAATGATTTAATAACTCTAATAAAATTTCTACAACTCGAAAATACCATTATTATTGGTCATTCTTTCGGGGGAATGATTGCTCAGGTTTTAGCTCAAAAATATCCTACGCAAATTAAAGCCGTTGTGCTTATTAATACAACATATAAACTAAGCAAATATGAGAAGGAAGGATTGATTAAAAAAGTAAAAACCGTTGAGAAATATCGAGGTTTCTTAAAATTATTACCCGCAAAATTAATTGGGAGAGTAAATCATGAATTCATCAATTATCCTGCAAATGTTTCTCGTATTGCGTTAGGGCATTGCATCGAATTTGATAATCGTCAAAATTTAGATAAAATTGCTTGCAGAACATTGATAATAGTTGGGATGAAAGATTCTACTATTAATCCTGCTTCATCTGATAGTCTGCACTCCAAAATTGAGAATAGCGTTTTATTAAAAATTGAAAACGCCAAACATAATATTATGAGTGAAAATGATGATGTTCTGAACAAAGAATTACATAATTTTATTCTAGTACCGTAATTTTTTTTTTGAAGACGATAAATACAACATGGGATAGGCAGCCACTTTGCAGGAAGGACATCCCTGAAGATGGAGACTGCGAGTTTGGTTATACATTATCGATTAGGTTAACCATAACTAAGCGGGTAAATCATAATATCTTCAGAATACCTAGCCTACAAACATTTAACTTATGAGGAGGTAAACTATGAAATTCTCAGAAAGGACAGACTTCAAATATTCAACTGTTGTACGGCACCAGGGAGCATC
>SMTZ1_10001587_pt1 | contig 23003 bp, 20 predicted proteins | sample DeeMarSWOR136_30_FD_25667 | JGI IMG/M metagenome (IMG submission 25667) | reverse complement strand
ATAAAAGCATCGATTGAGTCCTTTTTCTGTGTAGGCTCTGGGTTCAACATCCCAAGGCTCGGTCGATTGGAGGTGATATCGGTTCATCAATTCCCACTGAACATTGAGATGTCCAGTCTTCCAATATGTGTTATATATCGAATTCACCTTAATTGGATGTTGCTTATAGAGGATCTTTTCCGGTCCAGGGTCCATGTCCTTTAATGAAAAATTACGGTCAAAATCTTCGACAATGATGAATGTCTCAAGATAGTTGAGATAATTTTCCCCAAGGAAAAACCCAGTACCAATCTCATCCTCACCTTTGTAGTAGTGAGGGGCAATCGTGAGATACAGGCGAAGATTCTTCCTCAGTCGAAAATACGGCTCAAAATAGTGATTCGAAATATGGTCTCCGTAATCACCGAGGTATTTGTTTCGATAGCGCAGACCCAATATCTTGGACAGGTTCACTTCATACTTCGTATCTAGATTGATGTACCAATTGAGCAGGTCGAGACAGCCTTGTGAAGTGCGTACACCACCCCTTGTTGAATCAAAGCATGCCTCCCAGGAAGGAAAATAGTGTGCCAGTTGTATGTCCAACAAATACTGACTATTAGAATCTTCAGGGGCATAGACAAACAAGCATATAATGAATACAATCATGCCCTTTCTCTTTTATAGATGTATATCTCGCCAAAAGCCTGTTTCTGTTCAACACCAACATATCCCATCTTGACCATTTCAAGCATGCCAAAAAAATAGGCGACGGCGACTGCTACGTTATCCTTATCCTGCAAAAAGTTCAGAAAACTAATCTTCTTCTGCTCATCTAATAATGCCTTGATTTCTTCAATAATAATCTCGATTGGAATCTCCTGACGTTTGACAATGAGTTTTTCTTCTTCCTGTGGTTTTAATTTACGAAAGGCGAGAATGAGACGCGTCAAATCCCCTTCCTCAAGCGGCGGTTCCTCTCTACTAATTCGGGGAAATTGCTTACTCGTCTCTGCCTCCATGAGACTAAATGCCTGTGCAATTTCCTTGTACTTCTTGAATTCCTCAACGATCTGCATTAACGTAATTGGCTGTGCCGCCTCTTCATCTGCCGGCGTGCGTGGCAAGAGTGTACGAACCTTCAATCGAATCAGGATAGCTGCCATAAGGAGAAAATCGGCAGCATCCTCAAGGTCTTCTCTCTCTATCTTTCTTATGTAATCTAAATATTCTTCGGCAATCTGGGCAATAGGAATGTCAAATATATCTACTTCTTTTTTCCGCACGAGATAGACAAGGAGATCTATCGGGCCGTAGTATATTCCGATGTCTATCTTCATAGGAAAAAGCACCCTATGTGATTACAGTGATAACGTATTTGATTACAGTGATAATTTGATCCATAGTTTTTGGAATTACAACAGTGTACTAACGGTGGGAAGCCAACATCCTTAGCGCGCATTTTTTATAGTCTACACATGATTTTAGTTCTGTCAAGAGAACTCGATGATTATCCCGCCTTGAAGGCGAGGATTCACGCCTTGCGGAACGGTGATTAAATTAATAGATCGCAGCGATTTAAAGTCATGATAAATCACTGCAATCTTTCTCGTATCTTCTTATCATGAGAGCGATTATTACTTATTCAGAGCTCTCTCCGCACTCCCTTGACAGGTGTGGTTCATGTGATATAATGCATAAAGGAAACAACGGAGGTGCATCATAAGAGGCACGTGGAAGATTGAAGTCTTTAAACTAATAGTAAGTTTAATCGTCTGCCAGTTAGCCGGCTTTGTCGGCTCACTATTTACTACACCATCCATACCAACATGGTATGCGACCCTGAACAAGCCACCGTTCACACCACCAAACTGGTTATTTGCCCCAGTATGGCTAACCCTCTATTTGCTCATGGGTGTTGCATTTTTTCTCGTATGGCACAGAGGTTTAAGGCAACCATATGTAAAAAAAGCCCTCATCCTCTTTTGCATCCAGTTAGTCCTGAATACATTATGGTCAGCGGCCTTTTTTGGACTCAAGTCTCCCCTTGCTGGATTCATCATTATCTTAGTACTCTGGATAGCCATTTTCATAACAATTCGCTATTTTTATAATGTCTCGCTCACTGCAGCACGCCTCCTCATTCCCTACATTCTCTGGGTGAGCTTTGCAGCGATTCTGAATCTTTCAATATTTATTCTCAATAAGGGCTAAGGTTTGAATACGGAAAGAAATTTTCCAAGACCTTATGTGGTCGTGAGTAAGTGTTTTGGTTTTGAGAAATGCAGGTACAATGGAATTACGATTTATGATGATTTTGTAGAGAAGCTCAAACCGTATGTTGAGTATATCACGGTCTGCCCTGAGGTCGAGATTGGCCTTGGAGTACCGCGTGACCCAATCCGTGTCGTCTCAGAACAGGGTGACCTGAGGCTCAAACAACCAGCATCAGAAAAGGACGTAACAGACATGATGAAAGAATTCTGCAATGCATTCCTCACCTCGATTAACGTGGTCGATGGCTTCTTGCTGAAAGCACGTTCACCATCATGTGGTATTAAGGATGTCAAGATTTATCCCAGCATGGAAAAGAGTGCTGCCCTTGGCAAGGGCATGGGCTTTTTTGGACGTACAGTATGGGAACGTTTTCCTCAATTCCCTATAGAAGACGAAGGACGAATTAAAAACTTTAGAATTCGAGAACATTTTTTAACGAAATTATTTATTACTGCCAAATTTCGTGAAATGAACACATCTCCATCTATGAAGGCGCTTGTCAAATTTCACACTGAAAGCAAATTTCTGCTCATGGCATGCAGTCAAAAGCAACTTAAGATACTCGGTCAGATAGTCGCCAACCACGAAAAGAGAAGAACGAGTGAGGCTTTTGAACTCTATAGAACTCACCTTTTTAATGCATTCAGCATACCCACACGTTATACATCAAACATAAATGTTCTCATGCACTCGATGGGATATTTCTCGGAGAAGCTCTCGAGCAAAGAAAAGCAATTTTTCCTCGACTCTCTGGAGAAGTACAGAGCGGGCAAGATTCCACTCAGTGTCAATCTTGGCATACTCAAGTCATGGATAACACGCTTCGAAGAGGCTTATCTAGCACAACAGGACTATTTTGAACCATATCCCGAGGGTCTTGTTGAGATAACCGATTCCGGTAAAGGAAGAAAGCTGTCGTAGTGAAGATTGGATATCCATGCATAAATCATACACTGACATGTCAGGGGAGTCGAACGTTTCGTCTGAAATCGTACTCGGTTCAAAATTTAATAGAGAAAGTAGAGAACAATCTAGATTGTCTGCAGCAGATATTGAAGTACAATTTGAAACATAATATACTATTTTTTCGCATGACATCGGATTTAGTTCCTTTTGCATCTCATCCGATAAACCGATTTGATTGGCAAGGTTTTTTTAAGAAAAAATTCAGAACTGTTGGGCAATTCATCAAAAAACACGATATGCGTATCTCAATGCATCCTGACCAATTTACCCTCATCAATTCATTAAACAGAATTATCTTCCAAAGATCTCTAAAAGAACTCCATTACCATGCCGAAATATTGGATTCAATGGAGCTGAATACTTCCGCAAAAATCCAGATACATGTAGGCGGAGTCTATAACGATAAAACAAAGAGCATCAAGCGATTCATAAAGAGATATAAGAATATACATGACAAGATAAAACGTCGTCTCGTTATCGAAAATGACGACAGGAGCTACTGCCTCAGGGATTGTCTGCTTTTACATGAGCAGACAAGGATTCCGATAGTGTTTGATGTATTCCACCACAGTGTTAATAATGCAGGAGAGGACCTCGATGAAAGCTTTGCCCTATTCACCAAAACCTGGAGAAGGAAAGACGGTATCCCAATGGTCGATTACAGCCATCAAAAACGAGGCGGCCAAAAAGGGCAGCATGCCACTACACTAAATAAGAGGGTCTTCAGGAATTTTCTCTGCCAAACCAAACCCTATGATTTTGACATTATGTTGGAAATCAAGGATAAAGAAAAGAGTGCACTCGAGGCCATAAAGATTGCATCAGGTGATGAACGTTTCAAGGAACTATGATACCGATTGAGCACTTAGTAGCACATGCCGACGAATATCGAGAACGAGTAGGCAGACCTCTCGTGACACTCAGTTATGCGCAAAGCATTGATGGCAGTATTGCAGCACGTCGAGGAAAGCCGCTGGGATTGAGCTGTAAGGAGTCACTTAAAATAAGCCACAGATTGCGCTCAGCCCATAACGCACTCTTGGTGGGTATTGGTACAATATTGGCAGATGACCCCAACCTTAATGTGCGACTGATTGAAGGCAAAGACCCACAACCAGTCATACTGGATAGTCGGATGCGCTTCCCTCTCAATGCACATTCTCTAAAAAATACTTTTTTGCCCTGGATTATAACAACTGAAGATGGCGATCATGAGAGGCAGCAATTGTTGGAAGAAAAAGGTGTCCGGATCCTCTGTATGAAATCTAATAAATATGGATTGATTGATTTACATGAAACCTTAAAACAGCTTGCCGATGATGGGATTAGCAGCTTAGTTGTTGAAGGTGGTGCACGTGTCATCACGAGTTTTATCTTTGAACGATTAGTGGACCAGTTTGTGATATTTATAACACCGATAATGATCGGCGGACTGCATGCAGTAGAACGTCTTCTGCTTCCTGATATGGCAGAAAAAACCGATAGTAAGAAGTACTTTCCCAGAGCCAACATGAGAGGTTATGAGAAAATCGGAAATGATTTGCTTATCTGGGGAACTGTGGTATGGAAGAAATAAAAAAAAGGCAGTCACTTTACTTTACTGGCAAAAGAACGGTCTCGGTAAAAGAAGAGACATTACCGATGATGAATTTCGACCAGGTTCTCGTACAGACGATGATCAGTGCCATAAGTTCGGGTACAGAACTGCTCATCTATCGAGGAGCGGCTCCAGAAGAGTTACCGACAGATGAAACCATAAGAGCACTGTCAGGGAAACTGACCTTTCCTTTAAAATATGGTTACTCAGTAGTTGGTAGAGTAATAAAAACCGGAGCCGCCGTTGACCCCTCATGGCTGAACAAGACTATCTTTTCCTTCCATCCTCATGAGAATCTTTTCAATGCGACACTTGATGAAATCATTGACATTCCTGAAGATATCATGCCGGACGATGCTGTCTTCATGCCTAATATGGAAACCGCACTCACCTTAGTCATGGATGGACAACCAATGATTGGCGAACAGGTTGTAGTATGTGGCCAGGGAATCGTAGGTCTGTTGCTTACTGCACTTCTCGCGCAATTCCCTTTAGGACGTCTCATTACGCTCGACTATTACGAGAGGCGTAGGAGAATTTCAGTCAGCTTGGGTGCACATGCGAGCCTCGATTCTGCTGAACCAAATGTACTTGAGCATATAAGATCAGAATTAAATGCAACTGGCATGCATCAAGGGGCTGAACTCGTCTATGAAGTTTCTGGAAATCCTGATGCACTCAACCAAGCTATCGCCGTAGCAGGATACAATGGACGGATTGTTATTGGTTCTTGGTACGGCACAAAAATAGCGAATCTTAATCTTGGAGTCGGTTTTCATCGCAGTCGCATTAAACTCATGGCGAGCCAGGTCAGTACAATTGCACCACGGTTTACTGGACAGTGGACCAGTTCACGGCGTATATGGCAAGCTTGGAATATGCTCCGCGTGATACGACCGTCAGGTCATTTTATCACTCATCGTATTCCATTTACAGATGCGGCCACGGCATACGAACTCATCGATAAGAGTCCCGACAATACGCTCCAGGTCATCTTGACATTTGGGAGCTAAAAGAAGAGTACATGTATACAGTGGCTGTGAGACGCGATTTTCGAGCATACCACTATCTTACTGGTGGTGATTGGGGCAAGGAGAACGAAAAGCATGCCCATCATTATTACCTCGAAGCACGGTTTGAAGGTTCTGAACTCGATAAACATGGTTACCTTGTTGACATTGTTAACATTGAAAAAAATTTGGATAAACTCATTGCGCACTTCGAGGACCATACCTTAAACAACCTACCAGAATTTAAAGGTATCAATCCAAGTATTGAGCATTTTTCTCGTATATGCTGTGAATACCTATCCACATGCATTAATGCAGCACAGGTGAAAACAATCATGGTGACGATATGGGAAAATGAGACCGCGTGGGCTCGTTTTCGTCAGGAGCTTTGATTGCACATTGGTCTCTTGATCTATGGCAACATACAGCAAGTCTCAGGGGGATACATCTACGATCGTAAGCTGTACGAGTATCTTCGTCACAAAAAAGACGAAGTTTCAATCATCTCTCTCCCACGGCACAGATACTACCGCCATTTATTACACAATTTCTCCCCACGTTTGTTTGAGATATTGAAAAATATCAAACTCGATATTCTTATTCAAGACGAACTCAACCACCCATCCTGTTTTCTCATCAATAAGCGGCTCCGGACGAGACGCTATCCCGTCATAGCCCTCGTACACCATTTGCGCAGCAGTGAACCACACCCGCCGCTCCAGAAAAAATTCTTTCGTTCGGTTGAGCAACAGTACTTGAGAAGTGTTGATGGTTTTATCTTTAACAGTCAAAATACAAAGCAAGTGGTAGAAAATCTTGCAGGGGGAAAACCTGCGGTTGTAGCATATCCAGGCAAAGACAGATTATCGCCAACCATTACATGCAAAGAAATAACCGCTCGAGCAGAACAGCCTGGACCGCTACGCATCATCTTTGTGGGTAATGTAATCAAGAATAAGGGATTGCATTCACTATTAGATGCTCTACGACGAGTCCCAAAAGAGGCATGGGCGCTCACTGTCGTTGGTAACCTCACCATAGACAGAGCATACAAGAACATGCTGCTGCATCAGATAGAGAAGAACAGGATGGTTGAACACGTCCGTCTCACAGGTTTAGTCTCGGATAGCGGACTCATCGCGCGTTTAAGAAACAGCCATGTCTTAGTTATGCCATCTGCCTTTGAGGGTTTTGGACTCGCATATATGGAGGCAATGGGTTTTGGGCTACCCGTTATTGGATCAACAGAAGGCGGTGGGTGCGAATTCATTCAACACGGCAGAAATGGTTTTCTCATAAAGCCAGGTGATAGTGTTTCACTGACACAGCACCTCCATCAGTTACATCGTGATCGTACTACATTACTGGAAATGAGTCTCGAAGCACGCAGAACCTATGGGCAATGGCCAACGTGGACAACAACAACAGAATGCATACGCAATTTACTACTGTCCTTCGTACACAATTGATTAAACCTACTGAAACACCTACCTACGATGAATGGCTCAAGGACCGGTAGTATCTCACTACGCACGAATGATCAGAAGAATGTTCCTGAATAAGGATGTGAGCATTGAATTCGGTATTAAAAAACTCATGAATCTTGACCTAGCTTTCAAAGCATAGTCTTCATGGAGAATATCCACGGCACCATGAGGATGTACTGGGGAAAGAAGATTTTAGAATGGACCGAAAGACGAGAATACGTCTTTAAGACGGTCATCTACCCCAATAATAAATGTGAGATTGATGGAAGAGACCCAAATGGATTTACCGGTGTTGCATGGTGCCTTGGTAAGCATGACCAACCATGGTCTGAGAGGAAGATCTTTGGGACAGTTAGGTCAATAGGTGGACAGGGATGGAAGAGAAAATTTAAAAAAGAAAATTAATAAAACTCAATAAGGTCACTAAATTTAATGCATTTATCTGGTAAAATAAAGTTAATTGTCAACTTATCGAGACTTTTTCTTCTTATCGTTATATGACCGAATGAATGTCTTGACAAGCTTTGGGTCATAATACGACCCGCTGCGTTGCTCCAATTCAGTCAATGCCCTCTTCATACTGCTCTTCTTGTGATACGGCCTATCAGTGGTCATTGCATCAAATGAATCGGCAATACAAATGATACGCGCATAGACTGGGATATATCTACCCTTGAGACCCTTTGGATAACCAGTACCGTCATAGTGCTCATGGTGATGGAGAACACTGGGACTCAATTTCTTGAGTTTCTCAATAGGTTTGATTATTGCAGCGCCGAATTGAGTGTGACGTTTCATATAGGAGAACTCTGCAGATGTCAATCTGCCGGGTTTTCCCAATATGCTATCTGGCACACCAATCTTCCCCACATCATGGAGTATGGCGCATACCTCAAGTTCCTTAAGTTCTTCTTTGGTGATGTCGAGTTCCTCTCCAATCATCATAGAGTAATCCCTTACCCTTCCTGAATGACCTCTGGTATAGGGATCCTTCGCATCAACTGCCTCAACGATCGCTCTAATCGATGAAAGAAAAAGCTCGTCGAGTTGCTTATAGAGCGATGCATTCTCTATTGCAATGGCAATCTGATTACCAAGTGCCTCAAATAGTTCGAGGTCAGTCCTGCCAAATTTTCTCTTTCTCTTTTTGTTGAGTACCTCACCAACGCCGATTATCTTCCCTCTTGAAATCAGCGGAACAGCCATTATCGACCGCGTGACAAATTTTGTCTTCTCATCAACACCCTTGAACCATCTGCGATCCTTAGTAACGTCGGGAACAAGGAGCGATTTGCCGTGCTGCGCAACCCAACCAACAATACCTTTTCCCATTGGGACTCTTATCTCTTTTGCCTCTTTCCCTTTTTCTCCTCGTGCAGTGATGAAGTACAACTCATTCCTCTCTTCATCGATCCTGAATACGGAGGATGCCTCAGCCTCCATTACTTCTTCTGCCTTACGCAGGATTGTATTCAGAAGCTCATCGAGGTCGAGGATCGACGAAAAGATCATCGATGTCTCGATGAGTATCTCCAATCGCTTTATCTTATCTTGGGTTTTAGATGACCTTGATTTCATATTTCTTTTCCCCTCCATTAAATTTCTCTGCATAGCTGGTCTGTTCTTCGATATCTACGTCAGGATGGAGTCTATCAATAGGCTCCTTGACAAAATCATAACATGCCTGGTCGAGACTCACCGGATCAAAGGATGCAAGGATACCGACGTCTGGTGCTATCATTGGTTCATTCGTATGGAAACAATCACAGTTTGGAGAAATATCGATCAAAAAGTTGATATAAAATACCCTCATGTTTTTTGTCACATCTGCTGCATATCTGGCAATACCTTTTTGAAGGTCTGATGATGCTGCATCCCATGAAAACTGAATCGCATGCTCTGGACATAGAGACATGCAACCTGCACACCCTGTACACAGTTTTTGATCTATTTTTACGCCATCATTGTTTTTCTTTATCGCGTGGTACGCGCAGTATTCAAAACACTTAAGGCAGACTGTGCACCGATCCATAGCGATGTTCGGCTTCGAATGGGAGTGCATTTCTAACTTGCCACCCTTTGAGGCACACCCCATACCAAGATTCTTGAGTGCACCACCATAACCACAGACAAGATGACCTTTAAAGTGTGAGACACAAAACATGGTACCTAGATTATTAAATAGATGGGCGATCTTTGATCCATTAATCTCTACGTATTCGTCACCGTACAGACCATCCGCAATAATAGTAGGAGCAAAATCAAATCCATGCTCTTTGGCAAGCTCTAAATGCGAATCCCCCCTGAATCGACGCCCTGAATAGAGTGTCGTCGTATCAGTCAAAAACGGTCTGCCACCACTCTTTCTAATCATTTCAATCAATCTCTTGACATAGAGAGGACTCACAAAATGCAGATTTCCGTCTTCACCGAAGTGTACCTTCACTGCACACTGTGAATTGTTTTCGAGAATCTTTAAACCCCCTGATACATCGATCAGTCTGTCGAACATCTTGAGAACATTATGCTTATGCTTTTTTCTGAGATCAAGAAAATAGACCGCTGCCATTTATCACAATAATATACAGATATTTACATAAATCAAGATGAATGTGAGCCACCGATACAGAGGTCCTTTTGCAAAACGAATTCTTACGAACTGGCTATTTGTATCCCAGATTTATCACCTTTTGCGCGAGCGATGTCTCTTGAGAATTGAGCCTGATAAACAAGACTCCTCGAGGAAAATCGTTACTGCTCAATTGTATCTGAAGAGGAGTAGCGACTTTACCTGAATAGATCTGTTTCACCATCCTTCCAGAAACGTCGTATGCCGTTATATCAATTGGGTATTGATGCTGAACGATTTTCATAACCACACTGCCATTCCATAATGTCGGTACTTCGAAGATACGGCATGGCTCAGGAAGATAGGCATACGCTTCTTCACAGCTCAACTCAGAAAGAGATGCCTTGCTAAAATAGAGGTCATTATCATCACCATTGCGACCATCAGTCCATATGGCATAGAGATACTCACTATCACTCACGCAGATGTGATATTCACCCATAAAAGATGCGTGGCTCACCGACGCTGTGTCTGAAACCCTGATACTCGGGTTGAATGTTGCACCGCTATCTGGTGAGTACTGATAACGAAGCGAGAAGAGACTCGAGGGAATTGTGGGCCAATCAGGGGCATGATACCAAATGACGTGGAGACCACCATAGACATCGAAATGTGCCCAACCCTTACACTGGCCACCCGGAGTGATGTCGTTAATCGTAAATCGTGAGCCCCATGTCTCACCACCATCTGTAGACCGAATACCCATAATATCCCAGTCACCATACCTGTTGTCCACCCAGGTAACAAACACGACATCTCCACGTGCGGTAATCGAATTTATGGGCGCACGGTCACCGTATGCCGTGTCATAGACCCAGTTAGAAAGATATACCTCATCAGACCAGGTCTCTCCTTTATCAGTCGATTTTCGATAATAAACATCAGGACCAGTGGTCCAGTCAAGCAATGCCAGATGGAGATTCTCGTTCTCATCTATACAGAGAGCAGTTAGGTATTGTCTGTCCCAGATTTTACGTGCACTAAAACTTGCACCATAGTCGGTCGATTTGTGAAACCAGATACCATCGCCTGGATACACCTTCTGATACACGACATAGATTTCATTATTATTGACCACCATCCACGGTTTATCAACTCCAAAATCAGGAGTGACGAGTGTTGTGTCAATCCATGTTTGACCGCCATCCTTGGAAAGATAGTGATTTATGAACGTTGCTGAATATTGGATGAGCATATGAACATGTCCTGAATCGTCAAAGCCAATCACCGGATCAGTGTGCCAGGTGATCCCTGTTGAATAATCAGTGAATGGTATCGATGTAAACGTCTCTCCTCCATCAAAAGAATATGCATAGGGAGCAATCGGCACAGAACCACGCTCTGCCGTGTTACATATTGAAACTATCGTGTCTCCATAGACTGCACAACAGGATTCTCCCTGATTAAGGGTATCCCATACTTCATCAGTACTTACCCGAACATTCGGAATCCAGGGAGCATCGGCATAGAGAACAATGGCGCATAAGACAGTGAACAGGATAACCTTCTTCATTGTTCCTCCTCAGGTAATTCTTCTCTCATGACAGAGATGCGGTCTATCTCAACATCGAAATTCCCAGGGAGTTCGTTCCTCATAAAAATGTAGATACAGGGCATCTTGCCAGGGGTCAACGCAGCAGGAAAATCACTACCATACAACGGCTTTGCCTCTTTGAGAGGTATCTCTACGTGCTGCCATTCTGTGTGAGCAGAAATGGTCCTTTCACCAAAAAAGTACACCTCACCACCACCTTTCAGATAATAATATCTGAAGCCAACCTCATTATAGTTCACCTTCATTACGAGCTCCAAAACATCTTCATCGCCGAGGGTGAGGTCCTCATCCACAGAGAGCCACGCTGATGCAAAATCCCCGCATTGCGGATGTGCTTTAAGAAGAACTTTTCCGCTCTCGTGGGTAATATCAATCGTATAATCAAACAATTGATTCATTGGTGATGTCGTCTCTGTAAAATCCTCCTGCCAGAGGAGACTAGAAATAGCGAAAAGCGATATGAATATCATCACAACCTCCTTTAAAAGTTATAATAGCATAGATAACCTGCAATGTCAAGCTAATACGTGAACCATGTATGACAGCGAACCCAAGTCGTTGACAAAAAATCATTTCTGGGTAAAATTTATTATGCTTTCTATAGTCATCCCAATTGTTATCATTGTTGTTGCTATCGCCGCGCTCTTCTTAATTGCAAAGGAATTAGATGAAACGAAAAAGAGAAAACTCTCAGGGATTATATTTTCACTCCTCTGTATACTATTTTTAATATCTCAGATTTCATACCTTTTGTATTCTGCAGAGAGATATAGAAATCTTGGTGGGCTCTTTGGCTATTATACATCGTTATGGGTGTTCTGGCTTATAGGCCTCTACTTCTTGATTGTCCCTGGTATCTTGGGTTATCTTGGATATATCTACCTAGTCAAACCCAACGAGAGAATAAGCATTCAACTCTTGTTCTTTATTCCGAGGGGCGTAATCATCATCACCCTACTCTCACTTTTTTCTGAGGCAACAGTCAACAACATCTCTATCGGCGGTACACTCGGCACGATCATTAGTGAATTTCTGCTCAACTATTTTGGGCGGGTAGGCACATTCCTTATTCTCTTCTTTGGAATTTGCATAGTGGTCTTCATATCGATGAAGGAAAAAATTCTACCAAAGCCAAAAGAAATAGTTGCAGCGATTGTAAAAGAGAGACCGAAAAAGGAGAAAAAGAGAAAAAAGGTCACCGATGAAAAGAAAGAAGAAGAGCCTCCTTTGACAAGAGTCAAGCCGAGGAAGCCATTACCTCACATAGACTTCGAGACTGAATACATGAATATTCTACACGACCCACCAAAGGATCACGGTGTTGATAGAGAAGCGCTCAACAAGCAGGCAGAGCTTTTGAACCGACGACTTGCTGAATTCGACGTGGCAGGTAAGATTGTGGGAATTCAACCAGGACCGGTTATTTCTCGGTTTGAATTCGAACCTGCACCAGGTGTAAAGGTCAATAGAATCGCAAATCTCGACAATGACCTTGCCCTTGCGTTAAAGGCAACACGAGTAAGGGTCGTTGCACCTATCCCCGGAAAATCTGCAGTCGGCATCGAGGTACCAAACAAGGAACGGAGTCTCGTCTGTTTAAAAAAAGGTATTCGTGCAAGCAATTTTCAGAATCATCCCTCTACCCTGGCGATTGTCTTGGGAGAGGATATCACTGGAAATGCGGTTGTCGATGACATCTCGGGTATGCCACATATGCTCATCGCCGGCACCACTGGTTCTGGAAAGAGTGTGTGTATCAACACTATTATCCTCAGTCTTTTATACCACTGTAGCTACAAGGATATAAGATTCTTGATGATCGATCCTAAACGCCTTGAACTCCCGATGTATAATCCTATCCCCCATCTGATACGTCCTGCTGTAACCCGTCCCAAGAATGCAGTCAACGAACTCGAAAAAATCGTGGCAATCATGGAATTGCGGTATCGAGATTTTGCGCGTGAGGGGGTCAGGGATATTGATGGCTACAATGAAAAGATGAGAAAGAAAGGTGGTGAGGTCAAACCATATATTTTAATAGTCGTTGATGAGCTTGCTGATTTAATGCTCACTGCCCCAAGCGAGATAGAGGAGAACATAACGAGACTTGCCCAGATGTCTCGAGCCGTGGGTATTCATCTCATACTGGCAACGCAGAGACCATCGGTAGATGTCATTACTGGTTTGATTAAGGCGAATTTTCCTTGCCGAATTGCCTTCCAGGTTGCTTCGAAAACCGATTCGCGAACTATTCTGGACATGAATGGCGCAGAGACACTCTTGGGTCGTGGCGATATGTTATTCCTTCCCCCAGGAAAAGGCGTACCGGTGAGACTCCACGGAACATACGTGTCGACAGAAGAAATCACCGGGATCAGTAACCTCATTGCCAAGCAATACCTTATTGAACTCTTGAAGGATGTCGAAGGAGACCTCGATGAACTTCTGAATGCGCTTATGGAGGAGGAACTCTGGACAGTCTTCATCAATACCAAAGATCCAGCATTTAATGAGAAACGGAGAGTCCTTGCGAATGTCCTCCCTGTTGAAAAGATTGATGCGATCATTGAGCAAGGCTACTATCCGAAAATCAGTGAGGTACGCGAGGAAAAAAAGTTAATCGTGGAAGAAGAAAAACCAGAAATCGACCCAATGTTTCCTGAGGCAGCCAAGCTTGTATTCAGACATCAGGTCGCCTCAGTCTCACTGCTGCAACGCAGGCTTGGCATTGGCTATGCACGGGCAGGAAGGATTATTGATCAGCTCGAAGCAGCTGGTGTTGTCGAGCCTTTTCAAGGAAGTAAATCACGAAAGGTCTTGATAGAACGACAAGAAGAACTGCAAAAAATATTACACAAGTATTCCTGAGCTGCATATATGTGCCGGAGGGACAGCAGCTTGCGTACAGATCCTCAAAAAAATAGACTACAGAATTTATTTAGTTTGAAAAAGTGCTACCAAGTCTTGCCAATGTTTTTTAACGAGTTCTTTATTCGCCTGAGGAACTTTTGTATACACATCCTTTGCTTCTTTCAATCGTTGTTTCATTCGCCTCCTCATGTCCAGCGATGCCACAATTATATCCTTCTCTTGCGCAGATGTGTTTGGATCCTTTAATTTTGCCTCAAGCTCGGCAATCTCTTCGTCTTCTTCGTCCAGCTCTTTTTTCATGTCTACCATTGCCGAATCATACATGACAGCAGAAAATGCCACCATCGTCTTTCCAAATGCAGGCCAGAATTCATCCCACGGCATCCCAGCAGCCTTCAATTTAGTATCGACGTCAGCTATATCCTTTGCCGCAATTGATAATTGTTCAAGCCATTGACCGAAATGCTTAGGTGAATCAAGTCTTTCCCATTCCATTGATGCCTGCTCCGCCTCTGCTTTGAAAACAGGAAACGCCTTGAGAAATTTCTGAAGTTCTGCAGCACTCAACAGCTGATAATAGGCACCTTCGGCTTTATGCTCTACCTTTTCACTCTCTGGTGGTGCACCACAAACAATAATAATCAAAAAAAATAAAAACCCAAAGAGTAGGTATTTCTTCATTGTTCCCCCTTTTTTCAGATTCAGAGTTGTGCAAAGATAAAGTCCACGCCTACTATTCATGGAGTTATTTAAAGCGTGGCAACGCAGTTTTTCCCCATTTGTTTTGCGCGGTGTAGTGCTCTGTCTGCACTATGGACAAGTTCTGCAGTAGTGTCAGCGTTGTCAGGAAAACTGGCAACGCCTATAGATATTGTCATTTTTTTTCTTCCCACACCTTGTATGTTGAGTATATTCTTCTCAACAGAATTACGAATCCTCTCGGAAACCTTCATTGCCAAAGTGTTACTCGTCTCGGGCAGTATGATGGTAAACTCTTCGCCACCGTATCGGGCAACAAAGTCAGTGTCGCGGACATTCTTTTTGAGCATACGTGATATATGGATTAATATCTTATCTCCAGCAAGATGGCTATGCCTATCATTGAAACTCTTAAAATCATCGAGATCAATCATAGCCAAGCTCAGAGGGCGTGAATAGCCCTTTGCCTTTCTGAACTCACTATCGAGCATGAGATCAAAATGTCTCCTGTTAGCAGCCCTGGTCAATGAATCGGTGAGTGAGAGTGACTTGATTTCATTATAGAGCCGATCATTCTCTATAGCAATTGCAGCCTGAGAGGCAAATACTGAGAACATACGCAGATCCCGCTCTGAAAAGGCATCGACCTTCTCACTCTCAATATCAAGAACGCCAATGACCTCGTCTTTCATTTTTAGTGGAACAGCCGCCTCCGATCTCACCGACTTTTTCCCCGCCACGTAATATGGGTCCTTTGATACATCAGCCGCATAATATGGTTTACCTGTGGTTGCAGCATGGGCACAAATTCCTTCCCTACCACTCTTCAACCTCTGGTCCCTCATAATGTCCCGTATATATCGTGGGTACCCATGTGATGCCTTTATGTACAGCCTGTTCCTCTTTTCATCAGTAAGGAGTACTGCACAGCTCGTATAGCCGAAAGTGTTGGCAATAACCTCAAGAATCTCGCGTAACACATCATCGAGCTCTAATGTCGAAATCAAAGACCGAGCAATGGTGAATGAAACAGCGAGCTCCTTTGATTGATTGGTTGCGTCCTCAGTAAGTTGAGCATTGTGGAGTGCCACACTCACCAAATTGGCAATCAATTCAAGGCTTCGCACTGTTTCTTCATTAAAGGCATTCAGTTCATCACAGTCGATATTCAAAACGCCTATTGTCTTTGCAGAAATTCTCAAGGGGATACAGACCCCCGATTTGACGGGTGTGTATCCGTAGAGGCGATAGAGCTGGGTTTTGCTAATATCATTCGCAACAATGGTCTCCCCTTTCTTAATGACAGTACTCATTACCTTTTCACCGAATTTCAATCGTGCATCTCTCGCAATTTCATCTCTGAAGTTCCTCGATAATTTTCTGAGTGCTACCTTTCGATGTTCGACAAGGAATATCGCAATATTGCAGTTCCTGAAATTTCGTGTAATCGATTTCGCAACACTTCCACAAATAGTATCTACCTTGAGGCTTCTTGTCAAACGGTCCGCAAGCTTATTCATCAATGAGAGTTCCTTTGCCCTCATCATCTTTTCATCAATCAATTTCGTATTGGCGATAACCACTGCTGCCCTGTTTGCTACACTCAAGAGAAAAGATTCATCTTCCGCTGAATAGATGTTCTCCTTCTTATAGTCCTGAATAGTAATGACGCCTTCAACATTGTTCTTATATATCATGGGAACACCGAGCCAGCTCTTTGCATCTTTCCCCTTCGGTTCTATTTTGAGCCTCTCGCATACCTCTTTATATGAGCTATTGATCCTCAGTGGCTTCTTAGACCGTATTACATATTCAGTTAAACCCTTTGACAACTTTCTCGATTTTGGTATTATTGCTTTCCCCTTGATTGTATATATCTCGAAACTGATCGTGTTGTCTGCACGATTGTAAAGCGCAATATAGAAATTATTCGTGTCTAAAACCTTACCTATTTCTTTATATATTTTACTGATGACTTTGTGGAGGTCGTATGAGGAGCCAAAGATTTGATCTATCTTTCTCAGTAGTTGTATATTTCTTATCATAAAATTCTTCTTCACGTAATCAATATATACACAATATACATTTTGTCAATACTTAATATCTCTGAGAAGTTCTACAGAACACCGGTTCCGCGATGCACAATGAAGTCAATTGACAAAGCCAGAAATGTCTATATAATAAGGGGATGTTAGAAAAGATCAAGGTGAGTACACCAACAAGAAATCAACTCGTCGATATAACAAGAGAGATCCAGACACTCGTAGATAAACACAAGGTCAAGGACGGTATCTTATATGTCTTCTGTCCACATACAACTGCTGCAGTAACAGTTAATGAAAATTATGATCCATCGGTTCAGTCGGACATTTCTGGCACATTGAGTAAATTGATTCCCCACCGTGCCGGTTATGCACATACTGAGGGGAACGCTGATGCACACATAAAGGCAGCATTGGTCGGCTCCTCGAGGACACTCTTTATTCAGAATGGTAAAATATCTTTTGGGCAGTGGCAAGGCATATACCTCTGTGAATTTGACGGTCCACGAACAAGAGAAGTGTGGGTCAAGATTATCAAGGAATAAGATTCCTTTTGAATGTTTTAAGATCTTTATGTATCTGAAGTGAGTGGAATTAATTAAGGAGGCATGATGCATAAAAAATTATTCATACCAGGCCCCACTGAGGTGAGGCAAGACATTCTCGACATGCAAGCAAAGCCACTGATTGGGCACCGTATGAAGGAGATGACAGAACTCTATACGGGCATCATTGGAAAATTACAAAAACTCCTCGAAACAAAGAATTTTATAACGGTACTGACTGCATCGGGAACAGCCATAATGGAGGGCGCGATCAGAAATTGCGTGAACAAAGACGTTCTCTGCTGCGTGAACGGTGCCTTCAGTGAACGATGGTTCAAAATAGCACAACTGTGCGACAAGAATGCCGATTCAATCACCGTAGACTGGGGCAAGGCTATTAAGCCTGAAATGGTTGAGGAGAAATTGAGGTCGAAGAAGTATGAGGCAATCACCATTGTCCAAAACGAAACATCAACCGCAGTCCGAAATCCGGTCGAGGAGATTGTAAAGGTGCTGAAAAACCACCCTGATATACTCCTGTTTGTCGATACTGTCAGTTCACTCATGGCAGATAAGATCAAGATTAACAACTGGGGTATCGATGTCTGTCTGGCGTCCTCACAAAAGGCATTTGCGTTGCCACCTGGACTCGCTGTCGGCATCGTGAGCGATAGGGCATTGAAAAAGGCAGAGACTGTAAAAGGACGAGGGCACTACTGTGATTTCATTGGTATAAAGGACTACTATGAGAAGAAAGGTCAAACACCGTCAACGCCAGCCATAACGCTTATGTATGCCATGGATAAGCAGCTTGACAAGATCGCGGCAGAAGGTATGGAGAAGCGCTACAAACGTCATCTCGAAATGGCAACACAGGTCCAGGAATGGGGCAAGAAGTATTTCAGTCTTTTTACAGAACCAGGATATGAATCAGTTACTGTAAGCTGTATGAACAATACAAGGAAGATAAGTGTGGCTGACTTGAATAAGGAATTAGGAAAGCGTGGCTTTGCTATTTCGAACGGCTATGGAAAATTGAAAGAACTGGCATTCAGAATTGCCCATATGGGCGACCTCACCCCCGATGAAATAAAAGAACTTCTCACAAATATTAATGACATTCTGAGATTATAGAAGTCAGATGGTCTGAGGGACGAAAGAGAACTCTCAGACAGTAAAAGGTCATCACTATTTTCAAGGAGGAAATATGAAGATATTAATTTCAGATCCAATGGCACCTGAAGGGGTCAAGATTTTGAAAGATGCTGGGTTTGATGTAGTTGAGAAGACCGGGCTTTCACCCGAAGAGCTCGCAAAGGTCATCCCAGAGTTTGATGGCATCATTGTTCGGAGTGCAACAAAGGTAACCAAAGAGGTCATCGAGGCTGCCAAGAATCTAAAGGTGATCGGTCGGGCAGGCATAGGACTCGACAACATTGACCAAGACGCTGCAAAAAGCAAGGGGATAAAGGTCCTCAACACACCACGGGCGACCTCCATCTCAGTAGCAGAACTCGCCCTTGGCATGATGTTCGCTGCAGCACGAGGTATAGCCCAGGCAACCTACTCGACCAAGACGGGAAAATGGGAGAAGAAAAAATTCAAGGGATTTGAACTCTTTGGCAAAAAACTCGGTATCATAGGAATCGGCCGAATCGGCACTGAGGTGGCAAAACGTGCAAAGGTACTTGGTATGGAGGTCATCGCCTATGACCCAAATGTGAAAACGAGCGAATATGCAGCGCTCGTTGACCTTGACACACTCCTCAAACAAGCGGATTATATTACACTGCATATACCAAAAACAAAAGAGACAGAACACATATTGAATAAAGCTGCCTTTGACAAGATGAAAGATGGCGTGGTTGTCGTGAATTGCGCACGAGGCGGTGTCGTTGATGAAGATGCGCTCTACGATGCAATGAAATCCGGAAAGGTACGAATTGCTGGTATTGATGTCTACGAAAAAGAGCCGGCAATAGAGAACAGACTCTTTGAACTCGATCAGGTCATCCTCACACCACACATTGGTGCGCAGACCAAGGAAGGACAGACGCGTGCGGGCACCCAAATTGCAGAACTCGTGAGAGATGCACTGAAGTAACCATTATTAAACTTACCATAAAGGAGAAGACATGCCAGAAATAAGGCCATTTAAAGGGATTAGATACAATCACGAGACGATTCAAGATCTCGCTCATGTCATCTGTCAACCCTATGACCAGATTTCCAACAAGATGGAGCGCCAATATAAAAACAGAAGTCCGTACAACTTTGTCCGATTGGTTCTAACAAAGTATGCTGAAGGACACGATCGTCAGAGAGAGTACAGAGAAGCAAGGAGGCACATTGAAAACTGGCTCAGAGATGAGATATTCTCTCAGGACGAGAGAGAAGCCATCTATCCATACTGGCAAGAGTTCTCGGTTGATAATAAACAGTATCTCAGAAAAGGATTCGTCTGTCTCGTGCGGCTCGAAGAGTTAGGCAAAGGCAATATCCTCCCGCATGAAAAAACTCTATCAAAACCAAAGGCAGACCGTCTCAATCTCTTGCGCATTACAAAGAAAGATTTTGAACCTGTATTTTTACTCTATACAGATGCCCAACACACCGTGGATGGCCTCATCAAAAAACATTGCCAAGACAAACCTCTCATCGATGTCCAGGACGAGAAGAATGTGACGCACAAAATGTGGTGCATCAATGAATCACCGGTAATGAACAAAATCGTCCAACACCTCAAGGATTCAATCTTCGTCATTGCCGATGGACACCATCGCTATGAAACGGCATTCAACTACTGCAATGAATTACAAGGTATTGATAATGACCATCCAGCAAACTTCAAGATGATCTGCCTCGTCAATATTGAGGATCCTGGACTTGTCATACTGCCGACACATCGACTCATAAAAGAGCTGAGTGATTTCAATCTCTCATCATTTCTCGAAAGGACCGAGAGGTATTTTGAAATAACAAAGACAGATAAGGAACACATCATTGAGGAACTCGAGAATGCACAATCAAAGGCATTTGGATTCTATAGTCCTCAGACTGCGTACATCCTAAAATTAAAATCTAACGATACAATGAAGGATTTTCTGCCTGATCGAAGTGAAGACTATCGCAATCTTGACGTAGCCATCCTCCATACACTCTTAATAGAGGACGTTCTCGGTATAAAACCGGAGAATATCGAAGATCATGTGAGGTATGAACGCGGCGCAAAGTTGACAATGAAGAGGACCGATTCTGGTGCATTCCAATTCTGCTTTCTTATGAACCCAACGATGTCTGAACAAGTAAAGAAGGTCGCCCAGAATAAAGAAAGGATGCCCCAGAAATCTACGGACTTTTATCCCAAACTAATCTCCGGACTCGTCTTCTACGATGTAGAAGGGAAATAGCGAGAGATTTCTCAAAAGAATCAGAAATCCTCATAACAGTAATTCAACTAACAGCTATCAGAGATATGTTATCATGAATGATCTCTGCAAATCCTGTTAATATCTCCATAATCAGATCTCTGAAGTGATTTTTTCAGAGAGACCTCAAAGATAACTCTTGACATCTCCAGAATTGTCTATATAATAAATTAAAATTTTTTCGATACACTATTGAGCATCATTTTTTGGAAAGGAGGTGATGTCTGAGGACACATGATGAAAAGAGGGTATGTAGAAGAACCCTCAATCATAGATGAGAGTATCTGCTAAAAGAAAGGAGAAAAGATGAAAATCATTGCTACATTCGTGATTGTATTCAGTGTTGTCTTTACCCTGAACGCATCGAACCAAGTACCTATGGATCCACATTCAGATATTCAAATCAGCAAACCATACAGGCAATCCACCCAAGACCAGGTAGATATGAAGGTTGCATATCCTGTGGGTGTCAAGAACAATCCTTTCTACCATTGTCTTGAAATACTCACCATCGAGGAGAAGGAAAACGCCATCATAGAGATTGAATTTATGAGCCCTGTATCGGAAGAGATAGAGTACTTTACACAGAAAATTGAACAGACGTGGAATAGTGGTCAATTTGATGAGGCACTCCAGATGTGTGCTGAGCTCGAGAAGATGGACGGTGTCCAAGGTAATGCGCTGATTGGTATCACATGGCGAACACCGATTTCTGCACCTGCTGTAGATTGGGGAACTGATGTCTTGGTGAGTTCCAGGGATAGTATCTTCATACTCGCAATGGACCGCCACAATGCGAGCAATAACCTCTTTGCAGTCCTGGGATTTACCGGTGATGGCATGGGAAGCCGATGGACTGTTAATATGTCCACAGACGGTGGCGCTAATTGGGCAGAGACATATGCCTTAGGCGGATTCCAATATGTTATGCAAGATGTTGATGGTGCCGTATGTGCCGACCATTTCTATGTTGCCTACACAGGCGGTATCACCTCAGCACCAAATGTCATGGCATGGCTCAAGACATTCAAGGCAGCAGACGGAACTGCTGATACATTCCCTGATGGTTCATCTTCTTACCAGGTGTTTGTAACGACAGATCCCGATACAATAATGGACGTTGAACTTTGCACTAACCAGGATCAGTTCAATAACAGGCTCTATTTCTTTGCCATTATTAAGAATGGAATGATCCGTTTCTTCTGGGGTTACCCAGACCAGGTGTCCTGGACAGAAATTGCTACAGGTATTACCGATGCACTCCAAGGTCTTGATGCCAACTGGAATACCGGCTACACAGATTATGCACGGGTCATTTCTTATATAGACGATGCAGACTCGGTTCTCATATACGGACTGGTGAGTAATTCATGTGATCGCCTCATAGGCTACAATGTAAATGCCACCTATGACTACTCCACGACCTCTTGTGGTGGTTGGGGTGATACCCTGTTTAGTGCCTTTCAGTATGGCGGCACCAATATGGAGGTCCGCTATCTTGTCCGTTATGGCACAGGTGGAAGCTGGTATTATGGTAATCTCGCACCTGATACAACAGTAAGCAATTATACTCCAGATGTCACCCTCAGAGGCGGTGGCGGAACACACGGTGTATACCGTGGCCCCTATACTAACTATGCCTATTATCGTTATCGCGGCTATGCAGGAGGATGGTCAACACCTGAACAGTATAATGAGGAGTATGCATCTTCTTATGTGAGACCAGAGATTGAATATATAGATGCCGGAGTCTATGGTGTGCTCTTCAGAACACCGGCGGCGCAAAATGAAATGTGCTACTTTGATAGAAGCGACTGGATCGGCGTCGAAGAGGTATCTAAGGAGGCAACTGCTCGCTGGATCATGCTTGCGCCCAATCCATCATATCGTACTGCAAGGCTCTCCTATGTCGTGAGCA
>SMTZ1_10001586_pt1 | contig 23006 bp, 22 predicted proteins | sample DeeMarSWOR136_30_FD_25667 | JGI IMG/M metagenome (IMG submission 25667) | reverse complement strand
CCAACGATGGCGCTGTCCGTAAAGGAATCCCAGCAGGTGATGGAGTTCATGAAGCAGTTGAGGTCAGAGGGAATTTCGGTGATTTTCATAACCCATAACATATTTCACGCTTACAACGCTGCGGAGAGATTCTTCATCCTCTCCCACGGTGAAGGACTTGCGGATCTAAAGAAGAAGGATACCTCGATCGACCATCTCATTGAGCTCATTACGAGCGGCAGACGTGAGTAAGCTGCACTCAATAGAGGGGAAAAATGACCCAAAACTCAGAGAAAAATGAATCCCCGGTATTAAAATCGGAAGCTAAAAGTGCTGTCGGGCAGGGGAGAGCGGGATTCTTTCAAAAATTCGTCAGAATGAGATCCCTCAGTGTTTTGATCATTTTCATACTGTTGGGCATTGTATTTACCATTTTTTCCTCCGGACACCGATTCATCAGTAGGGAGAATATTGAGGTATTTCTCGCCTTCGGATCTGAGTTTAACATCATTGCTCTCGCCGTCGGTATGCTCATGATATCCGGGGAGTTTGATCTTTCAGTTGGATCGATTCTCGTATTCTGTTCATTTGTTTTTCTCAAACTCGTCGATACCGGTATGCATGCGATGCCTGCTCTGTTTCTCACCCTTCTGACGGGTACCATAATCGGTATGGTGCATGGCATGATAACGGTTAAAGCCCGTATTCCCTCCTTTATTACAACCCTTGGAGCGATGCTCTTCTGGAGAGGCTTGACGCTGTTCTGGTCGGAGGGTCTTCAAAAACCTCTCGAATCTTCACAATTTCCCATATTTAATGCTGTGTTGACCGGTTCTATCGGCGGGATCGTACCCGTACAATTTGTCTGGTTTGTGGGAATTGCACTCATATTAGGGTTTATTGTTCATTTTCACAAATTTGGAAACTGGATATTCACGACGGGTGATAACAAACTGGCTGCAAAAGCCATGGGCATCAATACAGACAGAGTGAAAGTTGCCTGTTTTTCCGTACTTGGATTCATCTGTAGTTTTGTGGCGGTCATGCAGATAGCTCGTGTTGGAGTTTTTTCATCTCGTGCGGGAGACGGGTGGGAGTTAAAAGCAATCGCAGCATCCGTGGTCGGAGGAACGGCGCTTACCGGAGGTGTTGGCAGTATCGCGGGTGTTTTCTGGGGGGCACTCATCATCTCGGTTATTGAAAATGGGCTTGTGGTTTTACGTCTACCCTATGCGTGGACATTTACCATATTCGGAGTGGTGCTCGTTTCTTCGGTCCTTATAAGTCTCACTATTGAGAAGAGAAGACTATTGTTGGGCGCAGAGCGAAGGAGGTAGGCTATTCTATCGGATGAATTCCGACAAACAATCTTGACAAATAATCTTATTGACAAAACATGAATAGAGTACTCCGGTGTGCTTTACTCGAATCTAAAACAGGTGTCGGTATACAATTTATAAAAGCATATGTGATTGTCTGGTGGTGGTGGACAGGCTCCCGGGAGGAGTAGTCCACCCGATATAGAAGAGACACCGTGGGCTTCTCCATCGGGAGAAGTTCTTGTCAGTTTGTGTTTTAATCGAATGCTTATATGATTATTTATTAACGCTAATAATTGTAAATGGTACAGTTAAAATAGCCGGCAATGGTGCCAGTTTCAGTTCTCCGCAATATGGAGGATAGAAAAAAATGAGAATTATAAAAGCGATACCGGTTTTCATCTTGTTGATACTGGTTCATGTCCTTTTCGCAGGGTGTGTCGGAGGTATGGAAATGGCAAAACTAGAAGAATACGCACCTCTAGCCGAAGAAAAGGCTGAAGCTTATTTTGAAGAAAGTCCTCTGGTTTCTGAAAGTGAAAGGACCGGCGCATCCCCTGTCGAGCTGGCATATATTCCTGTAATGCCTGAAGACAGAAAGCGTGTCTATTCGGGCTTTTGCCAGCTCCGTGTTGAAAGCGTTGAAAAGACAAAAAACCGTATTTTTTCGATAGCCGAGCAGAGCGGAGGGTATGTCGAGTCATCATACTCGGATAAGATAATCATCCGTGTTCCGGCGGAGAGATTCAGCGAAGTCTTCAATACAATAATAGGCCTCGGCGAAGTCATCGATAAGACGATCGAAACCTACGATGTGACGGAGAAGTTCCAAGACCTTACCACCAGGCTTGAAATCGCAGAAAAAACAAGGGAAAGACTCTACATGCTTCTTGAAGAGACGGATGACGTAGAAGAGCGTTTCAGGATATTGAAAGAAATCAGGAGACTCACCGATGAAATAGAAAGCATCAAGCAAAATCTGGAATTGATCAAAAAGCAGATATCCTTTTCAAGGATTACTGTGTGGCTTATTGCGAGACTTGCCCAGCAGCCAGTGGGAAAGGAGAAGATCCCCTTCGACTGGATCAGAAACCTGGACCCGCTCTACGTCAGCCTGCGGCACCTTATAGGAAGGATAGAATTTGAGCTCGGTGACGAATTTGCTGTTTTTGAGAGAGATGTTTCTTTCAGGGCGGAGAGCGCGGAGGGCACGAGAGTGCGTGTTGGTACTACCCGGAACGAGCCTTTAGGCGATTCTTCTTTCTGGCAGAAAGCGTTGTCCTATTATTTAAGCACATACTATAAGGAAACAGAGGACGTCGAATTCGGCGAGATTAAAGGGGCCCTTTTTACCAGTAAAGATGCGGCACCCTTTTACTACCTTGCAGGTGTGGCTACAAAGAAAAAGGCCATCTACGTGATTGAAGTATTTTTCCCTGACAGAGCCTCGCTGGATAAAAGGCTTAACGGTATTAAAGAATCTCTCAGGGGGTTCGGTGTAAAATGAGCTTAAAATCATTTGCGATATCGACCTTGACGGTGATCTTTGTTTTTATTCCATTTTTCGTACTCGGTTCTGATAACTTTCTTTCCCACGGCATCAGTGCGGTTATTCTGGTTGCAGACGCCGAGCACGCAGGGGAAGCTCTTACCAAATGGGTAGAGGAAGAGGGAGGGTACTATCTTCATAGATCAAAAGAACGCGTCACCTTAAGGATTCCTTACCAAAAAATAGGAAACCTGCGCTCGTATATAGAGAGTATAGCTGAAGAGGTGGTCAGTATCGAGCTTGAAGCCCATGATCTCAGGGAGGAAATCCTGAGACTCCGATCAGGGTTGGAGGCCAGAGAGGAGATTCTGGAGAAGAACCTTGGCTATATCGATAAAACAGATGTCAAAGGAACCCTCGCCATTGAAAAGGAGATACGCATCCTTGTGGAGGAGATCGAAAATCACAAAGGAAGGCTTCGAAAGCTCGAGATGGACAGGCTGTTTGCGTTTGGTGAAATAAAACTGAGCTTCAAGGAGCAGACCATCCCGAAAGACATTCCTTCATCCTTTGCATGGATCAACACCATTGATTTTTACCGTTTTATAAATGGTGTTATAAGAAGAGGGGCACACGATGTAAAACCGAAGGTGGAACTGCCCGACGGATTCGCCAAGGTAAAGAACAGACGGAGCTATCAGGCTGTAAGCCCCGAAGGCATGCAATACAAAGTCCGCACGGTGAAGAATTACCCCGAGCAGGGGCTCGATTTCTGGGGGACCACGCTGAAAAACCATCTGGAAAAAGAAGGATACCATCTGATGGATGAAAGCTCGAGTTTTAAAACGAAGGATTCGGCCGGTATATTTTACGAATGGCTAATGCCGTACGTAAATACCGATTACATCTACCTTACTGCAATAATGATTTCCAAAAAACATATCGTTATAACGGAATCCGCGGCCGAATACGTGATTTATAAAAAATACAGAGAATCGGTCTTAGACAGCCTTGCCACCATTAGCCTGCGAAGGTGATAACAATCAGTTACTTTTTTTACCTTCCTTTACTTTCATTATTTTTATTGGTTAAATTAAATAGGGTCGCTGTAGAGAAGTAAGTTATCCAGCACCTCCGCACAGATTGCGGCGTGTAGATTTCTCGCACATGGCCCTTCAGTAATACTCGCCTCCGTAATCAAGCTAAACAAACCCAAGATCGAGTTGGCTCGTACACCCCTCCGTTATCTGAAGAACCTCCAAACGATAAATAAGGAATCTATCTATCTTTCAAAGTCATATCAATTTCTCTATATAGTGCACTCAATGATAATTATAAGAAAGTAAAGCGCCCTTAAAAAGGGAGCTCTACTTTCTTATTGAGCAACGAAAGAAATCAATCATTAGCAATCATTGAATAAAAATCACCTTCTTCAAGATTATCCTTTGTAATTACTATGGGTGGAATTTCATAATCCTTTTCAGCAGGAGATTTCCCTCTCAGATAGTCAACCATTCGCCGTAATACCTCTGGAGCCATTTCAATAGGATAGGAAATAGAACAATCTGCCACGCCATCTCTTATTGCCCGCAGTCCATCAGGAAATCCTCCATAGCCGGTTATTACCAAAGATCTTGGATCAATCCCGGCAGCCTTCATCGCCTCGATAGCTCCCAGCATCATGTTGTCATCCTGGCATACGACAGCATCGAATGTAGGCACTGCCATTAAAGCATCCTCCATTGTTTGCATGGCTTTTTCAATAAAAAATTCACCTGTTTGCTCAAAAACAATCTCCATGCCCGGATACTTGTCAACAACCTCATGAAGCCCCTTTGTCCTGTCCCTTGCCGGCGATGATCCGGGTGTGCCATATATATGAATTATCTTGGCCTTTCCGTTCAGTTTTTCGGCGACAAACTCCCCTGCAAGTCTTCCCCCTTTGACATCATCACAGCCGACATAAAATATATAGTCGGCACCAATAGCAGCTCGGTCAAAAGTAGCCACTGGGATACCAGCAGCTCTTGCAGAGTCAATGGCAGGATTCAGACCTGATACGTCAAGCGGCGGAACAACTATCCCATCAACCTGTAATGCTATGAGATCTTCCATATTTGCTGCTTGTTTTGCCACATCATTTTCTGCATCGAGCATAATTATTTCGATTCCAAGATTTTCTCCCTCCTCAAGCATTGCATCCTGCGCAAACTTCATCCACGTCATAGCCACATTGTGCAAATTGACTCCAATTGTTATCATCTCTTTATCTGCTTCCACTTTCTCCTTTTGCTTCCCACTCGCAAAAATCAAACCATTCAGGCAAAATAAAAAGACAACAAGAATAATTAATACTTTGTTTTTGTTACTCTTCATAGCTACCTCCCTTTTAGTATTGAAATCTAATTGTAATAGAAAGTAATCTTTCGCCACCTCCTTTCTTTAGTTGCTTGAACTTTTCACAAAATCCGTAACTCAATATATAAAAAGTTATATATGTAACCGTTCCTAACACCCTTTACGGAAAATGAAGACTGAAACCATCCGAAAAGTCTTGACAAATCATTTTATATTTGTTAAAAATTAGTACTCATATAATCATATAACCATATAATCTTATAATAATAAGTTATTTTACCAAATTATTCAATGTTGTCAAGAGTTTTTTAAATTTTTACGATAGATGGGCACAGACATAGGCACCAGTTGGAGTATCATCCTGTCCAGGTACCATTCTATCCTCGTTTTCGAATTTCTTATTGACTTATCCCGCACTAACTGTTTAGAATTGATACGCAATTGGAGATATGTTCAGCACGGACAGCAGAATCCAATCAACGAATAAAATACAATAAAAGGCGGTGAGAGATATGCAGATACCTAAATTGTTTACTTTGCTTCCGGAGTACGTTTGTACACCTGATGGGATGGCTATTGACTCTGAGGGAAACCTTATACTGGCTTGTCCGAATTTTGCCGAGCCATCAAAACCTGGTTGTCTTTTGAAAATCGATGAAAAGAAGAACATTGAAAAGTGGGTTAATGTTCCGGTATTGGAGGAGACCGGGCATGCATTCCCTATGGGTATAGCTTTTGGACCTGATGGGGACATATATATCTGCGACAACCAGGGGTGGTCGGAAGCCCCCGAATTAGTGTTCAAGGGCCGAATCTTACGGTTAAAGATCATGAACAACAAAGTCATTAAATCAACAACGGTTGCATATGGTATGGAACACCCCAATGGAATGCGTATCCATCGGAACTACATCTATGTAACTCAGAGCATGCTGTCCAAAGTCAAAGATCCATCGGGATTGCTGGTGAGTTGTGTGTACAAGTTCGGACTCGATGAGAAGAACATCGAGGTCACGAATACTCTGGAGGATAAACACATCCTTACCACGTTTATTACTTCAAACAAGGACATCCAGTACGGCGTTGACGGTATCGAGTTCGATAAGGCGGGTAACCTGTATGTAGGCAACTTTGGTGACGGTGCAGTCCATAAGATTACATTCAATGATGACGGAACAGTCAAGGAGAACAAGGTATGGGCCAAAGACCCCCAGCAACTGAAGTCCACCGACGGCATGATAATAGATGCTGAAGGGAATATATTCATCGCTGATTTTTGCGCGAATGCAGTTGCGAAAGTCGCTCCGAATGGGAAGGTCACCCGTATTGCGCAGAGCCCTGATACCGATGGCTTTAACGGTGAGCTGGACCAGCCCGGTGAACCGATTATCTGGAAAGGCAAACTGATACTGTCCTGCTTTGATCTGGTAACAGGACCTCAGCAGGTCAATACGAAGCATGAGATGCCAGCAACCATGTCGGAACTTGAACCCCGGTGATTCCGGTGGAAATCGCAAACATTATTTACGGGAGAAAACTCCATACATTAAATATTCTCACTTTGTTGTAACACCACTAAAGTTGATTGGGAAGGTCTCTTACGATGACAGCACTTTGAGTTAATCATATCCCGGGGGAACAGTGGTTTTCATGCGCATATCCTTTAGCGTCGTAACATTTCTGTGAGCATATAAGACGTTTGGTATCTGCGTTGAAATCGGAATTAATAATAGTATTTAAATAATTTTCCAGAAAGGTTATACCGTGATGTGCACGAAACGGTTGGATGGGAGAGTTGCAGTTATCACAGGGGCTTCTCGCGGGATTGGTCGAGCGATAGCGGAAGTTTTTGCAGAAGAGGGCGCTAAGGTGGCTGTTAATTACAACACGTCAGAGAAGGAGGCCTTGGCCATTATTGAAAAGATCAGAGATCAAGGTGGAGAAGCGATCTGTGTAAAGGCAGACGTTTCCAAGTGCGCAGATGTCAAGCGCATGGTTGAGATAACCCGTAATAAGTATGGACGGTTAGATATCTTGGTGAACAATGCTGGAATAATGATCGCCAAAGACATCCTTGAGATAAGCGAGGAAGAGTGGGACAAGACGATAGACGTCAATCTGAAAGGTGCTTACCTCTGCTCAAAGGAGGTCGCACCGATCATGTTGAAGCAGAAGAAGGGCAAGATAATTAACATATCCTCCAACTCAGGGTTATACCATCCATCGGCGATGCGTTTCACTGAATATGTCACTTCAAAGGCAGGAATGAATGGATTGACCAAAGCCCTCGCTCTAAGGCTAGGACCATACATCACAGTGAACGCGATATGCCCGGGCTGGATAAAGACAGAGATGGTTGAACAAACCGACCCCGAATTTGAGAGCAGGATACTTGAGGAAACCGCTTTGAAGAGGTACGGTACGCCCGACGAAGTGGCAGCCTCAGCGCTCTTCCTGGCCTCTGATGAGGCTAACTTCATTACAGGTGAGCTTTTAATAGTGGCTGGCTGTAGGGGAATTCATTAGCGACTGGGTCCCCTTTAGTCATTCCTAATTGAATTATAAATAGGGTATTATAATTTTATGCCGCTGGAGAAATCGAAAGCATTATTAATTAAAACATGCAGAACACCCCACGAATCAATAGGATCTTTATATCTTTACTCATCGTACATAGTATCTCACAATAGGCCTCTTCGGTGACCGCCGAATCATCTCCACAAATCCTATTTTTTTAAAGGTACCCGCAAAGCCGGTATATCCTTCAAAGGCGGTGTTCTTGCTCTCTTTCTTGTCGAGCGGATACGCTTCGATGATCGATGCACCGTTGGAAACCGCATGAGCGATCGCCGCTTTTATCAACTCTCTGCATAAGCCCTGTTTTCTGTATTCCTTTTTGATAAAAAAGCAGACAATGGACCACACGGGCTTATTATCGACTCTTTTCAGTACGGGTGACCGGTCTAAAACGGGAAATTGCTCCCGAGGCGCAACAGAGCACCATCCCACGGCATGTGAACGATCATAGGCGATTATGCCGGGACCGTTCCCGGCATCCACAAGAGCCTTGAACGTCTTCTTGTTGCCCTCTCCTTGCTGTTTGGTAAACTCAGTTCTCTTCACCCTCCACCACATGCACCAGCACCCTCCATAAGCGCCGTGTGTACCGAACAATTGTTCTAGATCTCCCCATCGCTCCGGAGTAAGCGGATGAAAAGAGAGTTTTTTATCCACATCTATGTTTGACATGGTCAGCACTCCTCTCAATCGATACAGGAGGTATCCTTCATTCTTCGAGGGTTGTCAGATCGCCCACATCCTGTCCAAGGGCCCGAGCTTTTAACACTCGCCGCATGATCTTTCCGCTCCTTGTTTTTGGAAGCATATCCACAAAGGATACTGATTCCGGCCGTGCAATGGGTCCGATCTCGTGGCTCACGTGCTCCTTCAATTCCTGCTCAAGTTCCTGACTTCCCTCACGCCCTGCGCTGAGTATTACGTATGCATGGATCGCATTTCCCTTTATCTCATGGGGAAGCGCAATGGCTGCAGCTTCGGCAACCGTTTCATGACTTACCAGCGCACTTTCGATTTCTGCCGTGCCAAGGCGGTAGCCGCTGACCTTGATGACATCATCGATTCTTCCGATTATCCACACGTACCCATCCTTGTCTATGCGGGCTGAATCCCCTGTTTTATACCAGCCCTGCTTTTCAAAATCCTTCCAGTATACCTCTCTGTATCGATCTGGTTCTCTGTAGAGGGTGCGGGCGAGACCAGGCCATGGAGTTTTTATCACGAGCATTCCTTCATCTCCAGTGGGCACTACCTTACCCTCCTCATCGACAACAGCGACTTCAATCCCAAAGAAGGGTTTCGTTGCAGATCCGGGCTTCAGGGGAGTAATTGGAAGCGGTGTTATCATGAAACCTCCTGTTTCTGTTTGCCACCAGGTGTCCATTATGGGACAGGATTCTCTTCCAATCACGCGGTAATACCAGCGCCAGGCCTCGGGGTTGATCGGCTCTCCCACGGACCCGAGCAATCTGAGGCTACTTAAATCGTGTCGGTTGGGCCATGCCTCACCAAAGCGCATAAGGCCGCGTATCGCAGTAGGGGAGGTATAGAGGATTGTCACGCCGTGGTTTTCGATCATCTGCCACCATCGGTTCGGATAGGGATGGTTTGGCGCACCTTCATACATGAGTATGGTGCTTCCATTGATCAGAGGGCCGTATATGATGTAGCTGTGACCTGTGATCCAGCCCGGATCAGCAGCGCACCACCAGCGGTCATCATCCTTGATATCGAACACGTATCGGTGCGTTGTGGAAGTGTAGACTGCATAGCCACCGTGGGTATGTACAAGGCCTTTCGGTTGCCCTGTGGTCCCAGATGAGTAGAGAATAAAAAGAAGGTCTTCGGAATCCATCGGCTCCGTTTCACATCGTGTACTCGCAACAGGTAGTGATATCAGATCATGGTACCAGAAATCCCTCCCGCTCTCCATGTACACATCCTGACCCGTTCGCTTAACGGTGATGCAGACTTCGATTGTCGGAGAGCGACCCATCGCCTCATTGGCAATTGTTTTTAAATCGACGATCTTTCCTCTTCGCCAGCCGCCATCGGCGGTGATGAGTACGCGGCTGTCTGCGTTTTTTATACGTTCAGCGAGCGCTTCAACGCTGAATCCCCCATACACAACGCTGTGCGCTGCGCCTATTTTCGCGCATGCGAGCATGGCAAAGGCAAGTTCTGGTATCTGCGGCATATAAATAGTGACAATGTCTCCCTTTTTAATTCCCATGCTTTTCAACACACTGGCAAACTTGGATACTTCCCGGTTCAATGCGTGGTAGGAGAAGGAACGTATATCGCCGGGTTCCCCTTCCCAGATGAATGCGAGCTTGTTCCGCCTCCAGGTCGTCAGATGCCGGTCAATGGCATTGTACACGATGTTGATTTTCCCCCCGACGAACCACTTATAGAAGGGTGGATTGCTGTCCTCAAGCACCGTGTCCCATTTTTTATACCAATCGAGCTTTTCAGCTTCCTGCGCCCAGAACTCTTCCTTGTTTTTAATGGATCGTTTATAGATCTCATCGTAATCTTTTACATGGGCGTTTTGTATGACCCCGTTCGGGGGAGTGTATATTTCCGATTCTATAAGCGGCGTCTTGCTGAAATTAGGGTTTGACATACGGTGCCCTCCTTTATCCATTTGAAGGTAGTATTTTTACCGAGCGCTGTTTTTTATTACCATATCATACAATGTGCTCATCTTATGTCAATAAGATTGGATGCTTTTTCGAGAAACCGCGGGATTCCTCAGGCTCAGCTTTTATCGGAACATCAAGAAAGGCATTGACAACATGAAAATAACTATTATGCTATTGGGAAACAAAAACCAAAAAATGCGAGAGATTATTGAAGAAGGTACGATTTATTCATTGATAAAAAAAGATGATAAACGAAAGGAAGGGGTCTGATATGAATAGTCCTCGACTTGATGTGTTGAAATCCAAAATGGATGAAAAAGGTTTTAAGAATTTAACGGCCATCAATAACGACCGTTTGCTCGCCTTTGTTGCCGATGCGATCGAGCTGTGCAACCCTGACACTGTGTGGGTTAGTACTAATTCACCTGAGGATGTCGAGTACAACCGCCAGATGGCAATAAGATTGAAGGAGGAGAGAGAACTTGGATTAAAAGGACACACCATTCACTACGATGGTATGGAAGATCAGGGGCGCGACCGTGAGGTCACAAGATACCTGGTTCCGAAGACCGATACCCTCAGCAAGGCACTCAATCAAATAGAACGGGAAGAAGGTCTTGAAGAGGTGCGGGGATTACTGAAAGATTCGATGAAGGGTCGAACCATGATTGTGCGATTTATGACACTGGGGCCCAACAAGTCTGTGTTCAGCATCCCCTGCGTTGAATGTACCGATTCCTTTTATGTTTCCCACAGTCTCAACCTGCTCTACCGGCTTGGTTACGAGGAGTTCATACGTCTGGGTCCCAAGGCACAGTTTTTTGCAACGCTTCACTCCTGCGGTAAGATGGACGACCGTATGGTGAGCACTGAAACCGACAAAAAGCGAATCTATATTGACTACACTACTGACACCGTATACAGTGTCAACACCCAGTATGCCGGCAATACGGTAGGTCTCAAGAAGCTGGCACTGCGGCTGACCATCCGTAAAGCCGATAGAGAGGACTGGCTGGCTGAACACATGTTCCTGATGGGTGTACACGGTCCGAATGGGCGGAAGACCTACTTTGCGGGGGCGTTCCCCAGCGCCTGCGGTAAAACCTCTACTGCCATGTTGCCTGGTGAAGAAATCCTTGGTGACGATATAGCATACTTCCGTGCCATTGATGGCCGCTGTATGGCAGCAAACGCCGAATCAGGCATCTTTGGCATCATCCAGAACGTCAACGAAAAAGATGATCCGTCGATATGGGATGTACTGACCAAACCAGAGGAGGTGATCTTTACGAACGTTCTGATTACAGAAGGGAAACCTTACTGGCTCGGTATGGGTATAGATCCTCCCCCCGAAGGTGAGAACTACTCTGGCCAGTGGTACAAGGGTAAGAAAGACACCAAGGGTGTTGAGATCCCGTGCGCCCACAAGAATGCCCGTTATACTATTGCACTAAAGGATTTGCCCAACTGTGATCCTGAGCTTGACAATCCTGCGGGAGTGGAGCTGGCGGGGATAATGTATGGTGGCCGTGATGCAAAAGCCTCCCTCCCTGTTCAACAGAGCTTCAACTGGGAGCATGGAATCGTCGCCTATGGCGCCTCGCTTGAAACCGAAACCACCTTTGCCATCATAGGTAAAGAGGGCGTGCCAGAAATCAACCTGATGAGCATCCAGGACTTTGTGGCCATCCCTTTGGGGAAATACGTCAGGAATAACCTGGAATTCGGGAAGAAGCTCAAGAAACCTCCTCTGGTATTCGGAGTCAACTATTTCCTCCGTGACAAGGAAGGAAGGTTCGTCAATGGCATACGCGATAAGCATGTGTGGGTTAAATGGATGGAACTCCGCTCCCACGGTGATATCGGAGCACGTATCACACCCACGGGGATGACTCCGGATTATGAAGTTCTCGTACAGTTATTCAAACAGGTGTTGGGCAAGGACTACTCGCGGGATGACTATATCAACCAGTTTACGGTCAGGATCCCGGAAAACCTTGCGAAGATCGATCGCGTCGAGGAGTTTCACCGGAAAAATGTGGAAAAAGTACCTGAGGTTCTGTTCGAGGTATTAGCTGCTCAGCGAAAGCGCCTGGAGAAAGCACGTGACACACATGGTGACTATATCTCGCCGTTCCTTTTTCCGATTAAGGAGCAGTGAAGGAAGGAGTCACTTTTTCCCTTCATACATCTTTCTTCTGGTAGAATATCAGCGGAATTATCGATCGTGCCTTCTCCACCAAAGAGACGTTATTTTTTTAAGAATTATGAGTCCAAAAATCAGGAATGAACCGAACTTCAACTTTCAACATGGCGTTCTGTTCTTCAGGATTTTTCAATATCCTCCGGAAACCACGAGCACCTGTGCGGTTGTGTATGCCGCTTCCTCCACTGCGAAGTATGCGACGGCTTCTGCGATGTCCTCAGGTCTCCCAAGCCGTCCGACAGGAATTTTCTGAATTGTTTGTTCCCTCCGGACTCCTGGATTCATCAGGCGGAACATATCGGTGTCGATCTTGCTCGGAGCCACCACGTTTACCGTGATACCGAATCGAGCGACTTCCATTGCAAGGGCCTTGCTCAAGGCAATTACTCCACCCTTTGTTGCGGCATAGTGGATACCCGAGGTGCCACCGCTGATACCAGAAGTAGAAGAGATGTTGATTATTCTCCCCCATTTGTTACTAATCATTGAGGGGAGTGCTGCTGAACAGCACAGAAATACCCCTTTCAAATTTACCTCGTACATACGATCCCACAGTTCCTCTTTGAGCTCCCAGGCAGATGTATAATGTAAATCGGAGATCGCGGCGTTGTTCACCAGAATGTCGACCGCGCCGATTGCATTGTCTACCTCATCGATCGCTCGCTTCACCTCCCGGCTATCTGAAATGTCTGCCTTCACCCCGATTGCCTTTACCCCGAAACCCTGGATGGCCCTTATTACTTCTTTATCGCTACTTTGCTGTCGGAGTACTCCAATGTCTGCACCTGCCTGTGCAAGGCGGAGCGCAATAGCTCTCCCAATACCACGGGTAGCTCCGGTTACCAGTGCCCTGTGTCCTTTCAAAGTGCCGATCATTTGGAACACCTCTTCATATAATAACCCCCAATCGGCGCAGTATATCTCATGGGGGTGCGCAGAATTGGAAAGGATTTATATTACCTATGGACGGAAAGATACAAAACAAGGGAACTCGTTATGCTTTCGAAAGAGCTTTGAGAAAGTCCTTGTTTCGCATTATGTCGAAAAAGAGTGAACCCCTCGATTTGAGACGAATCTGCACTACCGATTGAAATAGTGCCGCAAATAGTTTTGATATCGGTTTGGTTTCCGCTTCATCGATGTATCCCGCAATACAGTTCAACGCGGCACCCTTGGAGACGAGTCTTATCTCTATGATTTTTTTCTTATCAAAACTGAACTCAGTTTTTTCCCACTTCTGCCTGCGGGAGAATATTTTTGCAAACCAGTTTTCCTTTTCGAAGTCTTCAAAATAGACGACGTCTTTCACTACGTAGAGAAGCCCACCCAGGGAAACCTGCCTGCCTCCGGATTCGCCGAGGAAAGTTGCGAAAGTGAAAAAATTGACTTTCCCCCCCCTCTCTTTCTCGATTTCCTCCCAAAACTTCTTCGCCTCGTCCTCGACATGGGTCATCGTATCCTCCAGGGCGATATTAAGTGACAGTATGCGTAACATCGATTAATTTAGATTATAGCACAGTACAGCAAATGTCAACATTTATAGAGCGTGATTCATTGGGGGATGTATGAAACATACACTTTCCTGTCTTGCCTGTAACAGGCCTGGAGTGCTGGCGAAGATTGCGCGCGCTTTCTCGGAGGAAGGCATCAATATCTACTCACTCGCAGCGGGGGAAACAGAGGAAGAGGATAAGTCCCGAATCATTATCGTTGTTGAAGCTGATACCCAGACGTTACAGCGGGCGGAAGAGAGGCTCGGAAAGATCAGAGATATCCTCAAGCTCTATGACCTGAGGGAAGGTGAGCTCATCGCGATGGAGTTCCTGATGATCAAAATCAGGATTAAGCCTGAATTTATCCCACAGATTCTTCAGACCGCAGAGCTTTTCAACGCGCAGGTGATCGCGGTTTCAGATGAGGCGATGGTTCTCACCCTCGCTGAGGAGGAAAAAAGGGTCAATGGGCTGATAAAAATGTTGAAAAAGTTCGAAATCCTCGAGATGTGCAGGTCGGGTAAACTCGCAGTGAGCGGGGTGGATTGACGTGTTCAGGAATGAACCTTCCAATGGTGAATTGGGGCATGGTCGCTGTGAGCAGCGTAGATTATAATTTCGGAGATGAAGCTTTCATGAAGGAGAGCACTGGTGACATTTATGATATGCAGAGGCTCCTCGATACGGTGGAGAGGGGGAGGAGGACAATGGCGGTTGTCTCCCCCTATGACAGGGCGACCCTTGTAGCCAGTGCCAGCGCGTTGAAGGACGGAATAGTGGAGCCGATTCTGATCGGGGAGGAACGCAGGATACGGGAAAGTGCCCAGACCTATGGAATAGAAACGAGTGGAATGGAGATAGTCGATTCAAAAGATGAGAAAATCATCGAAGATGCGTGTGATCTTTATAACTGGAACAGAGTCCACTTTATCATGAAAGGGATGGTGGGAACCGGATATTTCTTCCACATAGTGCTCGAACCCCGCTTCAAGATCAGGACGGAACGTATCCTGAGTCACGTCGGTGTGTTTGAAATTCCTCAGACAAAGCGTATATTTCTCATGTCCGATGCTGGCATCAACATACTCCCAAACTTTTCAAGGAAAATCCACATTGTCGCAAATGCCGTGGAGGCGGCACGTTGGCTTGGAATCGGATTGGTAAGGGTGGGCATGCTCGCTGCGGTGGAGAAGGTCAATCTGCCCGCCATGCCTGCAACTCTCGATGCCTTTCTCATGAAAAAGTACGCAGAAACCGGGTATTTTGGTGCGTGCGAGATCGACGGACCATTTGCGTTCGATAATGCAGTAGATCCGGAATGCGCAGGAACGAAAGGGATCGGGGGTAAAGTAGCAGGACAGGCAAACGTGCTGATCGTTCCAAACATTGAAACAGGCAACGCGATCTGGAAGTCGATTACCTGCCTTCAGAAAAAGGAGGCTGCGGGAGTCGTGCTCGGCGGCGCCTGCCCGATTGTTGTTCCTTCCCGCTCCGATGATCATCTTACAAAGCTCGCGTCGATAAAGCTCGCGTGCCTTCTCATGGGATGAAAAAATTTGAAGCCTCTTTATTTTCTCACTATATTTGTGGCATGGATTATCGATTGGGAGGAAGAATTACTCCCCGACTGGAGACATGATGATATACCTTGCCAACATCGTTCGACTGGTTTTCTCAATATATATCATTCTCATATTCGTCAGGATCATTATCAGCTGGCTCAGACCGAATGTGTTCAATCCTATAATCCGTTTCATCTACCAGCTTACAGATCCCTACCTAAAGATCTTTGCAAGGATCAAATTTCTCAGGTTCGGATATATCGATCTCTCTCCGATACTTGCCTTCTACGTCCTGTACCTGCTGCAGGAACTGCTTTACAAAACACTGCTTTCGGGTTACTTCAGTTTTGAGCTCCTCATCCAGCTTATAATTGTTCTGCTCTTTCGATTTATCTATTTCATCATCTTTATATTTCTGGTGGTTGTGGGATTGAGACTTATATTCGAGATCACAGGCCTGAGGATGAACAATGTGTTCGTATCCTTCGTTTACTCCTTCTCCGACACTGTCGTGCGACCCCTGAGAAACTTCTTCAGGCTAAAGGCCGGATCTGGATTTGATTTTCATGTCCTGATCGCACTCGCCTTTCTGATACTGCTGCGGTTCCTCGTTCTTCCTAAACTACTTCAGCTCATACTTATGGTGATGAGGTAGCGCGTAGAAGTCACTCTCTTCACATCTGGAGGTGATACCCGTGTACACCCTGAAAGAACTTGAGGAAAAATACAAGGCAATTGAGAAGAAGCTCCTCGATCCGAAAATTGTGGGTGACAAGGAACGATATGCGCAGGTCACAAGGGAGTTCAATAGTGTTGCAAAGCTCATTCAGGAGGAGAAAAAGCTCAAAAAGATAGGCGAAGACCTGGATGAATACGCTCAAATGCTCGATACCACCGATGATGAAGTGCTGGAGGAGGAGATCAGTAGAGAAATAGAACGACTCAATCGAGAGAAGTCGGACACTGAGAGACGGATACTGCTTGCCCTCCTACCGGAAGATCCACTTGAGGGTAAGAACATCATCATGGAGATACGGGCGGGAACCGGTGGAGATGAAGCCGCTCTTTTTGCTGCTGATCTGTTCAGGATGTACGGAAGGTTCTGTGAAAAAAAGAACTGGAAAATCGAACACCTGAGCAGCCATGAGATCGGTATCGGTGGATTTAAAGAGATCATTTTCAGTATAACCGGAAAAGGGGTGTACCAGCGGCTCAAATATGAGAGCGGGGTCCACAGGGTACAGAGGATACCGGTAACCGAGTCGGGCGGTAGGATACACACTTCGGCAGTGACTGTTGCGGTCCTCCCGGAAGCGGAGGAAACCGATGTGCACATATCACCCGATGATCTGCGGATCGATGTGTTCAGATCGCAGGGGCATGGAGGGCAGAGCGTGAATACCACTGATTCGGCGGTACGAATAACCCATCTTCCGACCAATGTCGTGGTTACCTGTCAAGATGAAAAATCGCAGCATAAAAATAAGGACAAGGCCCTCAAGGTGCTGCGAGCGCGTCTCTTTGAAATGGCGGAGAGGGAGAAGAAGGAAGCTGAGGCCAAAGAACGGAAAAATCAGGTGGGAAGCGGTGACCGGTCCGAGAGAATTCGTACATACAATTTCCCCCAGAACAGAGTCAGCGATCACAGGATCGGCTTAACACTCTACAAGCTTGATTTCATACTTGAGGGTGAGATGGACGAGCTCGTAGATTCCCTTATTGAGCACGAGGTGAAGAAGAACTTGCAGAGAGTGGGACTCAAGTAATGAGACTTTTCTGTACCTCCTCACCTTTCCATTTCTTAGAATAAGGGGGTAGCTTCAATAACTCCGTGAATAAAACCCTCTTTCACATGCTTGCCGAAATGAGAGAGGAAGTCCCAAGCGAGGACGTGTACCCGCTTCTTGCACATGCAATCGGAAAGACCAGGGAGTTTATCCTCACCTACCCCCAATATGTCCCCTCTTACCAGGAGGTACGGAAATGGGAAGAATACCTGAAAAGGCGAAAGAGAGGTGAGCCAATGGCCTATATTATAGGTAAAAAGGAGTTTTATTCTCTCACCTTCAAAGTAACCCCCCACACGCTTATTCCGAGACCGGAAACGGAGCTTCTGGTAGAAGAAATCATACGGAGAAGGCCGGAGAGCCTTTTGGACATTGGTACAGGCGCAGGCAATATCGCCGTAGCCGTGAAGTATCACGTGCGAAGCATACGAGTCGTCGCGACCGATGTATGTGAAAAGACTCTGCGGGTTGCCCGTGACAATGCCCGCACCATCCTAGGGTATAACGATATCAGATTTCTACGAAGTGATTTTTTTTCTCACCTTCAGAGGCAAAAATTTGCATTAATTGCGAGCAACCCCCCCTATGTAAAAAGCGCGAGGTTTCAAACACTCCAACCCGAGATACGAGACTGGGAACCACGCCTCGCACTGGATGGTGGGCCGGATGGACTTGCTGCATACAGAGGAATCCTGGAAGAGGGCTGGAAACATCTTGATAAGGATGGGAATATGCTTCTCGAGGTGGATCCAGAGGTCATGGACGGTCTCCGGATGATCCTGGATGAGGGAAGCTTCTGTACTGAAAGTGTGGAGTGTGTGTTCAGAGAAGAAGGACAAAACGACATCAGGGGCGATACGCGCAACTTCGAATGCAAGGGACAAGATAGTATCGCAGGAGGTGCACACGGCTCGAGAGGGAAGGGGAGGTATCGGATTGAGGGTATCATGGAGGACCTGACAGGGGCTGAACGATTACTCATACTGAGCGCAGCATAAACCGGATAACTGGAGGTAGTCCTTCTGAGAGGAAGGATGTATATTATATGCATAGAGGGCGAGGGGTTTTGGACCACCTATGGAAAAGATAAAAATACCTGATGTGTCACAGTTTATAGACATGGGAAAGTTTGAAGAAGGTGATGTACGAATCATCCAAAAGGCGTATGAATTTGCCTCTAATGCACACAGAGAGCAGAAACGGCTCTCCGGCGAGCCCTATATAATCCACCCGTTGCACGTTTCAAAAATACTCTTCGATATGGGATTCGATGCAAAGGTCATTGCTGCTGCATTGCTCCACGACACGGTAGAGGATACCGGAATTACGCTTGCCCGTATAAAAGGTCAGTTCGACCAGGAGATTGCCGATCTGGTGGATGGGGTGACGAAGATTTCCAGAATTCGCTCCGAGAATATCAAACAGCGGCAGGCAGAAAACATCAGAAAGATGCTCTTTTCCATGGTGAATGACATACGGGTTATCCTTATAAAGCTCGCCGACAAGCTCCACAACATGCGGACTCTTGATTACATGGATAGGGAGAATGCCCAGAGGATCGCACGAGAAACACTAGAAATTTATGCCCCCCTTGCAGGAAGGTTGGGAATGGCACGGGTGAAGGTTGAACTGGAGGATTTAGCGCTGAAGCATCTGGATCCTGATTTTTACAATGACCTGACGAACTACATCACTGAGAGCAAGGATAAGCGCGAGAAGTACATTGAAAATGTGAAGCACATCCTTGAGGAGCAGTTCGCTCAGCATGGTATTCTGGCCAGAATCATGGGAAGGGCCAAGCATTTCTATAGTATCTATAAAAAGATGAAAGACAAGGACAAGAACTATGATGAGGTCCTTGATCTTTTTGCAATCAGGATTATTGCCGAGAGCTTGAAGGAGTGCTATATAATTCTTGGGCTTGTCCATAAGCTCTGGATGCCTTTTGGTGGACGCTTCAAAGACTATGTGGCAATGCCGAAGTCCAATATGTATCAATCCCTCCATACCACCATTATCGGACCTGAAGGAAGACCGCTCGAAGTACAGATACGTACTGAGAAGATGAACATAATCGCAGAGGAGGGTATCAGTGCTCACTGGGCCTATAAAGAGGGAAAGCGTGATTTAAGTAGTATTGAGAAAGAGCTTACCTGGCTGAAAAAGCTGAAAATGTGGAAGGAGTACATTAACAATCCTTCCGGGTTTATGGAGGACCTTCAGAAGGATCTCCTGGAAGACGAAATTTATATATTTACTCCCAGGGGGGATGTGATCGATCTTCCCATCGGTTCTACCCCTATCGATTTCGCATACAAGATTCATACAGAGATCGGTAATCACTGTTTCGGCGCAAAGGTGAACGATCGTATCGTGCCGTTGAGAAAGCCCCTCCACAGCTGTGATGTGGTTGAAATCCTCACTACAAAGAATACGACTCCAAGTCGCGAATGGCTTGATGTGGTGAAGACCTCCCGCGCGCGGCACAAGATCAGGGTTTTCTTCAGTAACCTCGAGACGAAGACCAAACAGAAAGCGCACGAAAAATCCACGCCACCGTCAAGTGATAAGGGCATCGTACCAGTTCAGCAGGAGGGTAAAACCAGCCAAACCCCCTCACTGGGCAGCGAATACAACCTGATTGCCGAAGGGGAGAAAAATGTACAGATGCATATCGCTCTGTGCTGCAATCCCCATCCCGGTGACGATATCATCGGGTACATTACACGGGGAAAGGGAATCACGGTCCACAGGGTGGACTGCAAGAATCTCAAAGCCATTCGGGATTATAAAAAAAGAAAGATTACCGTCGAGTGGGAGTCCAAGACAAGGAAGGTGCTCAGCGTCGATATCGTCGCACGGGACCGTACTGGCTTGCTCATGGACATAACGACTGCAATTGCGAATTCAAATGCGAACATCGTGGAGCTCCACTCGAAGACAACCCGTGATGGTTTGGTAAAAGCCGTATTGCGTATACAGATACAGGAAGAACAGCAGCTCAGGTTTTTCCTCAAGGATATTAAGTCCATACCGGAAATCATCTCGATAGAGTACCGCTGAACGTGTAATTTTCCATTCATTTTTATTTTTTTATAGCACTCACACACAAAAATTTTTTAAAAAATGTAAAAAAAATTATAAAAAATGTTTGACAAGAGGGGAAATTTGTATATCATTAAAAAAAGTGTGGGGAAAAGTGGTGATTTTCCCCATAAAGTGGTATACTAAAGGGTACTGTGGAAAGATAGGCTGGCCCGATGTTTATAGGTGAGTATCGACACACACTTGATGAGAAGGGCAGGATAGCGATACCGGCAAAGCTGCGGTATTCAAAGATCGGCGAGGAGGAGTTCTGGGTTGCAACGAAGGGATTCGATCGGTGTCTCTTCCTGTATCCGAGGAACGAGTGGAACAGTATCGTCGAAAAGCTGAACCATCGACTCTCTTTCACGAAAAAAGAGGATCGATCTTTTTTACGAATGTTCGTGTCTCCCGCCAATGAGCAGTCAGTAGACAAGCAGGGAAGGATTGCGCTCTCCCAGAGTCTGCGCGAGTACGCGGGTATAAAGAAGGAGGTGGTTATTCTCGGCGCAATCAACCGTATAGAGATATGGAGTGAGGAAAATTGGAGCTTCTATAAAGAGGAAAATGAGAAGAGTTTCGATGCGCTCGGTGAGAGGATCGCAGACCTCGATCTTTAGGAGGAGAAATGTTTGCGCATAACCCCGTCATGGTCAACCAGGTGCTCTCCTGCCTCTGTATCAAAGGTGATGACATAATCGTTGACTGCACCCTCGGGGAGGGAGGGCATGCTGAACACTTTCTCGGGATTTTGAAAACCGGTTCCCTCATCGGAATCGAGCAGGATCTCGTCCTGCTGGAAAAAGCCTCTCAGCGGCTCAGAAATTCTGGCGCTCAATTCGTGCCTGTGCGGGATAACTTTTCCAATCTGAAGGAGATCGTGAAGAGATTCAGGCCGGGCGGTGTAGATAAGGTGTTCTTTGACCTGGGGATTTCGATGTTTCACATCAAGGAAAGCGGAAGAGGTTTTTCCTTCTCCAGGGAAGAACCGCTTGACATGCGGCTTGATCAGTCGCGGACTCTTACGGGAATAGAAGTGGTTAACCGATTTGATGAGAGAAAGCTCGCCGAGATCATATGGGCTTATGGAGAGGAGAGGTTTTCTAACCGCATTGCCCATAGAATCGTACAAGAACGGGGGAAAAAGCAAATTACCACTTCACTCCAACTGGCCGATATTATAGAGTGGGCTATTCCGAGGAAATACTGGCCGAAGAACATACATCCTGCGACAAAAACATTCCAGGCAATACGCATTTTTGTCAATGATGAGATAGAAATCCTCGAGAATGCGCTCAAGGACGGTATCGACAGTCTGAAGCCGGGCGGCCGGATCTGTGTCATTAGTTTCCATTCTCTGGAGGACAGAATCGTGAAGTCCGTGTTCAGGGAACTGACAAAGGGATGCACCTGCCCACCGGACTTTCCCGTCTGTGTATGCGGAGGGAAAAAGGTCATCAAGGTGCTGACGAAAAAGCCACTGAGTCCTACAGATGAAGAGATACGTAAAAACCCCTCGTCCAGAAGCGCGAGAATGCGATGCGCGCATAAGCTGGAAGAGAGCGATGTGAATAAAGTCATGAGAAACACTGCCTGAGAGAGGTGTGAGAATGATCGTGCGAAACAACAGCTTTCGTATCCTGAGGAGAGCGCTCAAGCTCGTCCTTTTCTTTGGTGTCATTTTCACGGTCATTTTCTGCATTACCTGGCAGAACATTCACATGCACCTCGTGAATCGGCGAATGGAAGAGATCATGATGAAGAGAAACGCGCTGGAAAAAACGATCTACCTGTTGAACATAGAGCTCTCCTACCTGAAATCGAGGGAGAGAATCAGACGAATCGCCACGGAAGAGCTTGATATGGAGCCGATCACTTACAGGGATATCAAGTTCATTGTATACTGATATGTGCGGTGAAGGAAAGATCTTGTGGACTACGTCCGGCGGACTGAGTCCAGCGGACTAAGTCCAGCAGACTAAGTCCGGAGCATTGCGTCCGGCAGACTGAGTCCAGCGGACTAAGTCCGGCGGATAATTCCTGGGGATATGCAACCGGTAAAACTGCATCATTTATTGGAGAATGTTGATCTCGATTACGTCAGTGATAGGAGAGCCCTGCGGTCGTTTGTACTGAGCTCCCTATCCACGGATTCGCGTTCTTTGAAAAAAGATGATCTGTTCATTGCCCTCAAGGGTGAGCATTTTGACGGACACTCATTTATTGGAAGCGCTGTGGAAAAGGGCGCGGGGGGTGTCCTGTTCGAGGTGCGCTCTCTTGATAGCGTGAGAACACTCATGAAGAAGGTGCCGTCTATCCTCTTCATTGGAGTAGGAAATACACGGCGAGCCCTCGGGAAAATCGCGGAGAACTACCTTGGGCTTTTTTCACTGACCAAGATCGCTGTGACCGGCTCGGTCGGTAAAACAACAACAAGGGGGCTGATTGCTTCTGTTCTTTCTCAAAGGTATGATGTCGTGTCGAGTATCCAGAGTTACAATAACGAT
>SMTZ1_10006326_pt1 | contig 23018 bp, 20 predicted proteins | sample DeeMarSWOR136_30_FD_25667 | JGI IMG/M metagenome (IMG submission 25667) | reverse complement strand
TACCGGAGCGATCACGACCGAACGAGTATTACTGCAGGCTACTAGGTGTTTGACTTATCACAATGAAAGAATCGATGATTTTCCACCATGGATAGATAAATCATGGCATAATTCCTTGATTGGTTGTATGCAATGCCAGAGTGTTTGCCCGATGAATAGCAAAATCGACATTCATCCCGATAATACTTTGGAGTTTATGGATATCACTATATGAGGATTGGCCTCTTCTGGTCAGGAATCTCAAGGCTATGTTATAACTTTTTAACTCTATTTTCCCTAAAATCTATAAAATTGGTATAATTAAAAATAGCTGGAGCTAAAATCCATAGTAATAACAGCTGTATTTCACTTTTTGGTTTTATCCATTTGACATATAAGATATAATATGATAATCATGTCAGGGGCGTGTAATTTTTTTCCAAAATACGATCTTAGTCAACACAAATAATACGAAAAAACTAAGACATAATTTTATAATTTTGTTAGAGTCATTACTTTAGCAAATACCATAATGATGTAAAGGAGGAAAATCAGTTGACAAAAATTGGAATTGGTAAATTCTTGTTGATGTTTATCATCCTCATTCTTGCAGTTTCTACATTACTTGCCTGTGGGGGTCCTGAAAAAACCACTACTCCCGCTACTACCGGTCCGACAACTGCTCCAACGACTTCCCCGACAACTTCCCCGACAACTTCCCCAACCACCACGCCTCCGGCAACAACTCCACCCGATGTAGGTGCCACCCCGTCTAAACCCGAAGTAAAGAATCCCGGCACATATATCTATGCGACCATCGGACCGTGGGATTCACTCGATCCTGCCTATGCCTATGATACAGCCAGCGGTGAGGTACTTCAGGCTGTGTACGAACCCCTGATATCTAACTGGGAGACCGAAAGCACCACCGAGTACACTCCTATCCTGGCTACCGAGTGGACCGTCTCACCGGACGGCAAAACCTACCGGTTCAAAATCCGTGAAGGGGTTACCTTCCATAATGGTAATCCGCTAACACCCGAAGATGTTGAGTATTCGTTTGAACGCGGCATGGTCCAGGATTACGGTGCTGGACCGCAATGGATGCTATTCGAACCGCTCTTCGGCGCCGATACACATTCCTCGCGCACCGATTCAGGCCTCATACCTCTTGAGGAAATCATGAGTAAGGTAGAAGTCGACGGCCAATGGGTACAGTTCAATCTGGCCGGCCCGTACGAACCGTTCCTGCAGATTCTTGCTCAGCCCTGGGGTTCTATTCTTGATAAGGAATGGTGTATTGAAAACGGTGACTGGGATGGTACCCAGGCATCTTACGAAGCCCTGAATGACCCGCCTTCCGGTGGTTCGCCGATTCAGGAGATAATGAACGGAACTGGTCCCTTCAAACTGGAAAGAGTTGAATCTGGCGTTGAAACCGTTCTGATTCGTAACGACAACTACTGGAGAGCACCGGCCAACCTGGAGAGGGTTATTATCAAGGTCGTTGACGAATGGACGACCCGCAGGTTGATGCTGGAAGCCGGCGATGCTGATATGGTTGATGTACCGCGTGCCCATATTGATGAACTCGAAGGTGTCGAAAACCTGACGGTCTACAAAGATTTACCCACACTCCAGAACACCGCGATGTTCTTCCAGTTCGCCATCAGCGAGGAGAGCACTTTCGTGGGCAGCGGTCAGCTTGATGGCAACGGCATACCACGTGATTTCTTCGCGGACGTTGATGTCAGGAAAGGCTTCGCCTACGCGTTTGACTATGAAACCTTCCTGAGAGACGCTTTCAAGAATGAAGCCCAGCAAATCGGCTCGCCCATCGTTGAAGGTCTATCCTACTATGACCCCAATGCCCCCAGGTATACTCTGGACCTAGCCCTGGCTGAAGAACATCTGAAGAAAGCCTGGGGTGGTCAGGTATGGGAGAATGGCTTTACCCTGACCATTGCCTACAACTCCGGCAACCTCGAGAGGAAGACAGCCTGTGAAATCCTGCAGCAGAATCTGTTCAGCATTAACGATAAATTCGTGGTGCGTATCCAGGTTATGCAGTGGCCTGCTCTGCTCCGTGGTATGTATGCTAGCCTCTTACCTACCTTCCAGATTGGCTGGTTAGCTGATTATCCTGATGCTCATAACTTCGTCTTCCCGTTCATGCACAGTGCGGGTACTTTCTCCAGCTGGCAGAATTATAACAATCCTACGGTAGATGCTCTGATTGCTCAGGCAATATCCTCAGCGAGTTCAGCTGAGAGGGAAAGTCTGTACCGGCAACTTGACCAGATATATTATGATGAATGTCCCAGCGTCCAGGAAGCCCAGCCTCTGGGCAGACGCTACTTCCGCGACTGGATTACCGGGTTCTATTTCAATCCGGTCATCCCTGGAAACTCGGGTAACCTGTATGCATTGCATAAAGGCTACTAATCATTTTCCGGCACCAGAGTTGAAAAAAGATAAAATAGAAAAAACTTGCAGGAGGGAAGGCTTCCCGCGATAATACCGAGATAGCCTTTCCTCCTGTCAAGAAGATGTGTGAATTTTGGAACTACGAGCCTACATTTTACGGCGGCTGATACTACTCATCCCCGTATTATTCGGTGTTACCATCCTGATATTTGCCTTACTTCAACTCTTTGATCCCGTTGAAAGAGCTGCTCTTTACGTTAAAGATGCCCGGCAATTCGGAAACATTGATGAAATTATCGAACGCTACGGTTTGAACGACCCGGTCTGGCAACAGTTCGGGGTCTGGTTCAATGAAGTAATTCACGGCAACCTGGGATGGTCCAAGGTAGTATCTATGCCGGTGACCAGAGCTATCTGGAGTTTTCTTCCCGCCACTGTTGAACTGGCGGTATTTGCCGCACCCCTTATCATCCTCGGTGGTGTATTCCTCGGGAAGAAAGCGGCGGCACATAAAGATAGAACTATAGACCATATTACCAGAGCCGGGGCGATAATCGGCTGGTCATTACCTACCTTCTGGCTTGGTTTGATTTTATTAATGGTATTTTATGGCTTCTTCACGGGACTATTGCCTCCGGAGAGATTGAGTACCGAAACAAGCATCCTGGTCAATTCAGACCAGTTCATCAGATATACCAAGATCAACACTCTCGACGCAATACTAAATGGTAACGGACAGGTATTCCTTGATGCTCTGCGTCACCTTGTGCTGCCGGTAGTAACTCTTACCGTGGTCAACATAGCATTTATCATGCGGTTAATGCGCTCCAGCATGCTGGAGGCATTGGGCAAAGGGTATATATTTTCCGCCAGGGCCAAAGGTCTGAGCGAAAAAGTAGTAATCAATAAGCATGCCGGCAGAAATGCGCTGATACCGGTGCTTACCGTGAGCGGTTATATTTTTGCCTCTATCGTTAACGGGGTGGTGGTTACTGAAACGATATTTAATTATAAAGGCCTGGGCTGGTTTGCCTGGCAGTCGGCGATTAATCTGGATGCCCCTTCAGTACTTGCTTTTGCACTTTTCAATGGAATCCTTTTCGTCATTACCAATCTTGTCGTTGATCTTCTCTACGCACGTATTGATCCCCGAATTCGGCTGGGAGCTAGCGTCACATGAGCGGATTCAAATATTTCCTGTATCAATTACGCCGGAATCCTCTATCTATAGCGGGATTCGTAATATTACTTGTTTTTGTTTTCGTCGCCATTCTCGCTCCCGTTATCGCTCCGCCGCCGGAAGGTCATAAGAATATATATCAGATCCCCAGGGATGGCTATTCGCCAACTCCACAGCCACCAAGCGAAGAACATCCCTTCGGCACTACCCAGGGGCAATATGATATTTACTATGGCGTAATCTGGGGAACCCGGTCGGCTTTTCAGGTGGGATTAATCGTGATACTGTCGGTGTTGCTCGTGGGCATTATCCTGGGGAGTATCGCCGGCTATTTCGGAGGAATAGCCGATGAAATAATCATGAGATTAACGGATATTTTCCTGGCCTTTCCTCCGCTTATTCTGGCTATGGCGATAACGGTTGCCCTGGGTCCAAGTTTAAACAGCGTAATGGTCGCGCTTATAATTGTCTCCTGGCCTGCATACGCCCGTCTGGTAAGGGGTGACATCCTCGCCGTAAGGGAAGAAGACTACGTGCAGGCTACCAGAGGAGTCGGGAGTTCCCACCTTCGGACAATCGTCTTACATATACTGCCAAACTCCATATACCCCACTTTGATTATGGCTTCCCTGGACATCGGAGCCGTGGTGTTATCGGCGGCAGCCCTCAGTTTCCTTGGCCTCGGTGCACCGGAAGGGTACGCTGATTGGGGGCAGATGATTCAATTTGCCAGGAACTGGATTGTGGGTCCTTCAGGAAACCCGTTTGCATACTGGTATGCGGTGGCAATCCCCGGGTTCTTTATCCTTTTCTTTGTTCTAGGCTGGAACCTGCTGGGAGATGCTTTCCGGGATATTCTAGACCCGAGACTTGGAAAGAGTTGATATGAGCGTTCTGTTATCCATAAAAGATTTAACCGTACGTTTCTATACTTACGACGGTATAGTCACGGCACTCAATAACATCAGCCTGAACATAGGTGATGGTGAGACTTACGGGATTGTCGGAGAAACCGGTTGTGGAAAAACCATGACCGCGCTATCCATTCTTCGACTAATACCACCGCCCGGAAAGATAGATAATGGAACCATAGAATTTAACTATAAAAACGGCCAGCCGGTTAATCTGTTGAAATTACCGGAAAGGGAAATAAGGAATATCCGTGGCAACAAAATATCAATGATTTTCCAGGAACCGAATTCGGCACTAAATCCTGTTTATACCATCGGCGACCAGATTTCGGAGACTATTCTCCTTCACCGCCGATCAGACGTGTTGAAAAGGGTAATAGCTGGAATGGATAAACCGGTAAAGAATCAAAGCGTACTTAATAAAATATTTTCACCGATGACTCGTTCTACCGAGAGCTATATCTACAACACCATGAGTAGAAATCCTCGCACGCGCCTGCCCCGTCTGGTGCAGGGTATCCCCGTAATAAGGAACCTGCTCTGGCGTACCAAACTGGAATCCACGAAGATGGCGATTGAAATGCTTAAAGACGTGGAAATCCCGGATTCCGAAAGGATTGCCAGACAATATCCTCATGAATTGAGCGGCGGCATGAAACAACGCTCGGTTATCGCCATGTCGCTGGCCTGCAACCCGAGACTACTTATAGCCGATGAACCCACCACCGCTCTCGATGTAACCATTCAAGCCCAGATACTTGATTTACTAAGGAATCTGAAAAAGGAACACGCAGCCTCAATTCTCTACATTACCCACGACCTCGGGGTGGCTGCCGAAATATGCGATAGAATCGGCGTAATGTATTGCGGAAGTATCTGTGAGGAAGCCAGTGTTGATGAAATATATGCCAACCCGCTGCACCCGTATACGCAGGCTCTTATGGCCGCGGTACCAAAACCAGGGCAGGAATTCAAATCCGTAGGGGGATTTCTACCGAGCCTCATAGACGCTCAAGATAAATGCCAGTTTCAACCGCGCTGTAATCGCAGTCGGGACATCTGTAAAGAACAGAGCCCCGCAATAAAGGAAGTGTCACCGGGGCACTTTGTGTCCTGTCACCTGGTATAAGGAGTATCTTTTGGAACCATTGATAGAAACTAGAAACCTGAAAACCTACTTTCCCATACTGGGAGGTTTTTTCAGAAGACCTGTCAATATGGTCAAAGCGGTAGATGATGTTACCCTGTCGATTCAAAAAGGGCAATGGATGGGCCTGGTAGGCGAGTCAGGATGCGGTAAGACTACTCTGGGAAAGACTATCCTCCGTTTCTACAGACCAACGTCCGGTCATATCTATCTCAATACCCCTTTCGAAATAAAGGAGAAAATCGGGACATCGGAACATCTGAAACACCGGACGGCGGAAGTAAATAACTTGATTAGGCGACACGATTTGGCCTCCTTTAAAGGTAAAAAAATTACTACGCTCAGGAAAAGGATGCAGCTGGTATACCAGGACCCGTATACATCACTCAATCCCAGAATGAGGATAGGCAACATTATTGGCGAGCCCCTGAAAGTCAATAAACTGGCCCACGGTAAAGCCATCAAAGAGAGAGTAATCGAGCTTATGGATATGGTCGGGTTATCTAAAGAACACTATAAGAGATACCCTCACCAGTTCAGCGGTGGGCAAAGACAGCGGATAGCTATAGCCAGAGCTCTGGCAACAAATCCGGAATTTATCGTCTTCGACGAACCTACCTCCGCATTGGATGTTTCCGTTCAAGCACAGATCCTCGAACTATTGAAAAAGTTATTGAAAGAAAAAGGACTCACCTATTTGTTTATCACCCATAATTTGAATGTTGCTGAGGTCGTTTGTGATACTATCGTCGTGATGTACCTCGGGAAAATCGTCGAAGTCAGCAAAGCCTCAGCCATCTTTGAAGCTCCCAAACACCCGTATTCCCAGGCGTTGGTATTAGCCACACCTATTCCCGACCCGAAAAGACGCCGTAAACGAATTATCCTGAGCGGTGAAGTCCCCAGTCCTACCAATCCGCCCCCCGGATGCAGGTTTCATCCGAGGTGTTCGCGGGCTACTCAGGAGTGTGAAACGCAGGAACCTGTACTGGAGTCCAGAGGAGACGGGCACCTTGTAGCCTGCTGGCACCCGCTAAATTGACTATTTTTTGCAGAAAATATTTTATCTACCTACATCAACAATATCAACTACTTCATATGGCTGATGTGTGATATATCCCACCAGACAGCCGGCGTCACTCATAACAATATCAGAAAAAAGCAAGACTCCCGAGGTGTATTTTCCCAACATCAGGTGCGATGTGCCGGGATAAATATGATTAACTCTTACCTGACTGACCGGACTGGTAATCCTTTTTTGCCTCAAAATAGCCTTTTCCCCATCAAGAAATGACTTTACATCACCCGGCCAGTAGACCAGACAGGCCATATGGTCGACCTCAGGATTATCGTCCGTATTTAGAAATACCAGTGCCGCGTCCAATCCAACTGACTCATACATGCTGGCTATCAGAATCGAGAAATCATCGCAGTCGCCACATTTCTTTTGAAGCACCCCGTAGGCATTCGTATAACGACCGCCGGGCGGGTCTTCAACGTACTGAATATTCGATGATACCCAGTTATTTATCGACCATATTTTCCAGGCATCGGAGTCAGCGCTAATACCATCGGGAGCATCATTGAGGATGGAGGTCGCTCGCGTTCTTACCTCGTACTGGGTTGGCTCCACGAATATCACAACTCTATCAAAGTACGGCTCGGAACCACTGATATTGTTCATTACTTCGTCATAACTCACGGCATGCCCGCCGTTACCCGTAAAATAAAAGATTGCAATACCAGCGACACATACAACGATAAACCAGCGTGCCTTCATTAAAAGTTTCATGTTATTCACATTATATATTATTTCTGAAAATCATCAACTTTTTTATTATCTATTATTATTTTCTGGAACAATTATATTATATCGATGGAATATCAAATTTTAACCATCAAGTACCCCCTGCAATCCGACTTAGCAGGGAGGTACTGCTCTGACATGGCATGCCTCCCGACGGGCTTTATGGAGAGTAATACTGGCATAGAGTTTTGTCACCAGAAGCAAGCAGAACCACAAATTTCTCCTTTTGACTCCACCTTTTTAAAAAATTATACTGGAAGAGAATAACTTGACATCATACACGATACCGTGTAAAATACGGACAGAATGAGCATAAAAATACTCGACGATAAGACGATTTCCCGGATTGCCGCCGGCGAGGTTGTCGAGCGACCCGCCTCGGTGGTGAAGGAACTCGTGGAGAACGCCCTGGATGCCGGGGCCAGCCGAATTGAGGTGGAGGTGAAGGGCGGGGGAACCAGTTATATTCGCGTGACCGACGACGGCAGCGGAATTCCCGTGGATGAGATAGAGCTTGCCTTCCAGCGACATGCCACCAGTAAGCTGAATGATTTTCACGATTTGTCCGCCATCGGCAGCCTGGGATTTCGCGGTGAGGCACTGCCGAGCATCGTCGCCGTGGCTGAAGTGGAAGTACTTACCTGTGCCGAGGGTGAATGGGCCGGGAGCTATTTAGTCCTGGAAGATGGGGTTATAACTCAAAAGAAGGGGCGGGCTCGGAATCGGGGAACTACCGTAACGGTAAGGGAACTCTTTCGGAGGATACCGGCCCGACTCAAGTTTTTGAAGTCGCCGACCACTGAGAACGGGCATATCGCCAATGTCGTTAGCCAGTACGCCCTGGCCTACCCGGAGGTCGGTTTTACGCTGACCACAGATGGTAAAGCAAGCTTACGCACGACCGGCAAGGGCGTGCTCATCGACGCCATTCTCGATGTTTACGGGAAGGATGTGGCTGCCAGGATGCTGCCCGTGGCTAAGCCTGGCGAGTCGTGGCAGGGTGGTACCGCTGCCTCCGAAATCAGGGTCGACGGCATGGTCGGGTCGCCGGAACTGGGACGGTCGGGACGGGGCTATCTCAGTTTCTTCGTCAACCGACGCTGGGTGAGTAGTCGACTCTTATCCTATGCCATCGAGGAGGCCTATCACGGACTCCTCATGACGGGCAAGCACCCGGTGGCGGTTCTCAATATAACCCTGCCCGCGGCGGAAGTCGACGTTAACATCCATCCCGCTAAGAGCGAGGTCAAGTTCCGCGATGATTCTTCGGTGTTCCGGACGGTGCAGAGAGCCGTCCGCCGCGCGCTGGTGACACAGGCACCGGTACCGGGCATCGAGGAGGCCGTCGCCACCTACCGGGCGTCGTCATCCCGACAACAGCTTGCCTGGACTATCCCCATGACTGCGGGAAGAAAGGAAACGACTCCCCCCGCGGTTCAGCCGTCGTTGACCGACTCCCTGCCTTTACTGAGGGTGGTGGGACAGGTGTTCAACAGCTATATCGTCGCCGAGGGACCCGACGGACTCTACATCATCGACCAGCATGCCGCCCACGAGCGGATCCGCTTCGAGGAGGTGCAGCGACAGCGCCGGGGAAAGATGGAGGTGCAGGGACTGCTCGAGCCGGCCACCTTCGAGGTGACGCCGCGGCACGACGGACTGATGAAGTCGTGCCTGGACGAGCTGGCGGGATTCGGATTTTCCCTGGAGGAATTCGGCGACCGTACTTATGTGGTGCGCGCCGTACCCGCCCTGGTGGCGACTGATAACTGGCAGGCGATGCTGCGAGAACTGATGGAGGAGCTGGCGGGTGAGGCGAAAAGCCGACGGGAAGAGAAGATTATGATGTCGATTGCCTGTCACGGGGCTGTCAGGAGCGGTCAAACGCTGAGTATCGACGAAATGCGCGAATTGGTACGTCAGCTGGAGCGTTGCGCCAGTCCCCACACCTGCCCCCACGGTCGACCCACCATTATCCGACTTAGCTCCGGGCAGCTGGAAAAGGAGTTCGGACGGACATAGTGTCATTGCGAGGAATCCCGATTTCATCGGGACGACGTGGCAATCTCCCTCTCTGGTTAGACAATCCTACCCACCCCCTATTTAGATATCTATTCCCACCCGGCTGCCCTCGTATCATCGTGCGCCAGTCCGTTAGTTTGCTTCAAGATGAAGGATAATCCCGTCTTCGCCAACAGCAAAAATATCGTATGTTGAACTACCCCATATTCTCATAATTTCCTTTTCTGTTCCGGTGTTAATAGTGCTCCATTTCTCACCATTGTAATATAGAATAAGGTCTTGTACTGTTGTCGCGAAGATATTACTTGACGAACTGCCCCAGACATCCCCAATACACTGCTGGCCCCAGATATCCATTATATGCGAAACGCCCAGACTATCCCTTAAGGCATTATTTACATCACTCGCCATCGAACTCCATTTTTTTCCGTCATAATGCATCATTTCGCCCTGGAAACCGGCAGCAAATACATCGGTTGAAGAGCTTCCCCATATAAGCTTCCCCATATACAAAACAAAAATTCAATCACATCGGTTGTTTCGTTCATTAACATCCAATCGTTACCGTCATAATGAAAAATAGCATTATAGCGACCCACTATGAAAACGTCGTTTGATGACGTACCCCAGACGTCATACAGAATTTGTTCAAAGTCCAAATGTAACGAATTCCATGATTCGCCATCATATTGTAGAGCTGTCCCGTAGGTCCCTACTGTAAATATATCGGATGTGGAACTCCCCCATATAGCATTTAAGTCGTTTGTAGTGCCGCTATTCACAGAACTCCATAACGTCCCGTCATAATGCAAAATGGTACCACCTCTCCCTACAGCGTATACATCATTTGACGAGCTGCCCCAGACTCCATACAAAGTGGCAGTTGTACCGCTATACATTTCATCCCATATTATTCCGTCGTAATGCAATATGGTACCATTTGAGGCTGGGATAACTGCCATGATGAAGAACTGTAGTCAATTGTTTGCGGAGTGGTAGTTTCACTGCTTCCACAAGATGACACGGCCATATAACAAACGAGTAACGTCAGTATGATAAAACCCTTAGCCCACCTGCTCATCCTCTCCTTCCACCTCCGCCTCGCTTATCCGGTGTATCTCGTCCCAGCGCACCATGCCCTCTTCTATCAGCTGCCTTATTTTCTTCTGCGCGGCGGTCAGCTGACTGCTGGGTCCCGTCTTGACCTCCAGGATGACGATTTCCTCGGGGTCGCCGTGCGATAGCCCCGGAAAAACTATCATGTCCACGGGACTCCCGATGAATCTGGCCTCGGTGGGGTCGTAACGGAAGTCGGGGAAGTAGGGCACCATCTGCTCGGTGAACTTGCCCCCCAGCACGGCCCGACTCTGGCTGATGGCGGCCTTCCTGGCCTGCTCGGTCTCGGCCTCCCATTCCTCGATTTTCTCGTTGCACCACCCTTGGAACTGCCTCTCGAACTTGATGCGGATGGCGTGGTGGAACAGGATGACGACGAAGATGGCGGCGACGGCGGCAATGACGATGACGGCGACTATATCCATTTTCGGCCTCCTTTTTCTCAGCCTGGGGAGACGGGACAGGCGTTATCTCATCCTGGTTCTTCGATTACTTGTTGCTACCGCGCTTGACCAGCGGTTCCCCCCGGGCACACTGCGGGCAATCCTCAGGCTTATAGGCGACCACTTCCACTCTGTGGCAGGCGAAAAACGGCACCCCCAGGTCAACCTTTTCCATGGAGCGGTCGATCAGCACCCCGACGCCAACGATTTTCCCGTCGAGCTTCCTGACCGCCGCGATGGTATCCCGTACCGAGCCGCCGCGGGTGAAAACGTCATCTACGATCAGTACGCGTTCGCCGGGACATATTTTGAAGCCGCGTCGGAATTCACGTCCGTTCCGGTCTCCCTTCTCGGCGAAGATACCGCGCACGCCCAGCTGCCGGGCGACCTCATACGACAGGATAACGCCGCCCGTGGTCGGTCCGGCTACGACCTGCACGTCCTGGTTGCGGAAATGTTCGGCGATTATCCGGCAGAGTTTTTCGGTATACTCCGGGTATTGCAGTACCTGGAATTTCTCCCAGTAGACCGGCGAGTGCAGTCCCGATGCCAGCAGGAAATGCCCCTCCAGTACCGCTCCCGCTTTTCTGAATATCTCTTCGACGTTTTCCGTCACCTTGTTTCTCCGTAATCTAAGGAGACTACTTCCGGAAGCTGCTCGCTCAGTTTGTAGCTGGGTACAACTTTCCAGCTGTCCGGCGGCCAGGTTATCAACCAGGCTTTACCGTGTATCATATCCTCCTCCACGAGCCAGCCGTTATGCGAATCGTTGCTGTAGTTACGGTTGTCCCCCAGCACGAAATACCTGTCTTCCGGTACCGTTATCGTTGCCATGGTATAGGCGGGAGGCGCCATAACATACGGCTCTTGCAGTCTTATGCCGTTAACGTATACCGCCCCGTTCTTGATTTCCACGGTGTCGCCGGGAATCCCGATAATCCTCTTGATAAAATCCTCTTCGGTGCCGTTGGGTTCTTCGAAGATGATGACGTCGCCGCGCTGCGGCTCCCCGAACCAGTACACGGCCTTGTTAACGACCACCCGGTCGCCCTCGGTGAAGTTCGGCTCCATGCTCGTCATGAATACCTCGTAGGTCTGGATGGTCGTCCGCGCTACGAAGAAGATGATAAGCGCCAGTACGATGGTTATGGCTATTTCACGTGCGAATCTTTTCATGCTTTACCCGTCACCGATTCTCGCTTTATTATACCCCATTTACCTTCGTGTCGCTATATCTGCATGTAGTACTTCTGTTCATCTGGTTATCGGCTTGCTTATGCCTGACCGGTTGAGGGTGTTTACTTTCACCCCGCTCCATTTATTTGTACATTCGCACCCGTTCAGTCTCATCCGTAATAAGATTTGCAGAAGCACTCAAGTCGGCACTTGACTTTATCTATCCGTTTGGTTTATGGTATTAAAAAATATTCTGGGGATGTTTTCTTAAAAAGGTTTTTAGTTAATGGAAATGGTAACTATCATCATGCTGGCGCTGGGTGCTTTCTTGCTCGGTGCCTGCCCGTTCTCGGTTATCATCGGACGAATTTTCCTCCATAAAGATATCCGGGATTACGGTGATGGTAACCCCGGTGCCGCTAATGTTTTCCGCGCTGGTGGCAACAAAACCGGCTATCTCGCCGTTTTACTGGATGTAGTCAAAGGCGTACCCTTCGTCTTTTTGGCTCATCTTACCTATGACCTTGCCAGCATGGCTGTTGTCATTATCGGACTCTGCGCTATATTGGGACACGCTTTTTCACCCTTCCTTAGTTTCCGCGGTGGTAAAGCCATCGCCATAACCTTCGGTGTGTTAGTCGCCATGCCCCAGCACGAAGCGTTGTTTGCCTTTATTATTCTGGTGATTATCGGCGCGCTGCTGATTGATAATGATTCCTGGGGTATGATGTTAGGTGCCTCCGGTACTCTGGCTTTTCTGGCAATCACCGGACAGAACGGCTGGGAACTCGTTTTAATGCTGTGTATACTGGTAATATTTACCGTTAAACAATTCAATGAGCTACGTTCCATGCCCGGTCTCCGGGGCAGGCTGGTACGCTGGCTCAGTCGCTGATATGGGGGGATGCCTACCGGGTACGGGAAATAAGTTATGGTTTATCAGATTGTTATAGCCTCTATCCTGGGATTGATACTGGTCAACCTTATCCTCAACCTGAAGAGTATCAGGACTCCCAGCACACGTGCCAGGCTCCCCGATAAGCCACCGCTTATCTCTGTCCTGGTGCCTGCCAGGAACGAGGAAAATAATATCGATAACTGCCTGGAATCGCTGCGGTCGCAGGACTATCCCAACTTTGAGGTGGTTGTGCTCGACGATAACTCTGTGGATAACACCGCGGCAATCGTGGCCGGATACGCTCAGAGAGACAATAGAATAAGAATGATCAGGGGCAAACCGCTCCCCGATGAATGGGCCGGCAAACCTTTTGCCTGCCAGCAACTCGCTGAAGAGGCCAAAGGCGACTGGTTTTTATTCGTGGATGCGGATACGGTGCATGCTTCCCATATGCTGCGGAGCGTTCTCGCCCTGGCGATGCAGCTCAAGACATCCATGCTCTCCGGGTTCCCGCGGCAACTCAACCGTTCTCTGCCCCAGAAGATAGCCGTCCCGCTGATTTACTTCGTCATCGTCGGCTGGGTGCCTTTGTGGTGGATTCACCGCTCCAGGTCCAAGATGGCATCGATTGCCATCGGCCAGTTCCTTTTCTTCTCCCGAGAGGAATACTGGCGTATCGGCGGACACGAGGTTGTTAAAGCCAGGATACTCGATGATATCTGGATGGGTATCGAAGTCGCCCGTGCCGGAGGACGCCATGTGGCCGTGGACCTGTCCTCGGTGGTCTTTTGCGATATGTATCCCACGGCTCTGGCAATGTGGCACGGACTGGTAAGGTGCATCTATTCGGTCGTTGCCATCACTCCCCTTTTGTTATTCGTGCTAATATTTTTCGCCACATTTGTTTATATCGCGCCTTTTTACTGGCTCTGGAATGGATTCTTCATGTCGCCCACGCCCCTTATCTGGCGTGCGACGGTTATTTCCCAGGTCGTGTTGATACTCCTCATCCGCTGGCTCATCGATGCACGTTTCAAAGCCCCCACGTTATCTGTCTGGCTACATCCCCTGGGTATCAGCTATATCTTGATTATCGTGCTTTATGCTGCCTGGCGATGGTGGATTGGCGCCGGTGTCAGCTGGAAAGAGCGTGAATATACCGAAGAAGAGACAGTGATAAAGTAGGTTTTCTTCTCTCCTGCCCATTTTTAGTATCTGTTCCCGACTGCTTTCTCTGTTATTCCCGCCTTTTTCTCTTTCATTCCCGCGAAAGCGGAAATCCGGTCCCCCCAAATATCTGATACCGCCCGGCTTACCCACCGATTTTTCACGCAGGCGGAGCCGCCCGGTAACATCGTGCCCCCATAATTCCAACTAATTTCTAACTGTCAACCCACCATAATCTAATCAATCGCATATTAAAATTTTTTTATAGTAAATATTCTTGGCTAATCACCTTTAACCCGCTTTAATTAAAACAGAAATTACTATATTATTAAGATATATACCATCCTGAACGGACTTTGTTGAGAAGAGAAGAGGAGAGAATAAGTATATATGAACGTGCAGAAAAAGGCGGAAAGCAACGTACTTACATCCAGCCATACTTTACAGGTGCAAGCTGGTGATATCTGTTGTATGCTCAGGTGCGATGATGAAGAAACGATGGCAAGATTGAGAGAGATATATGGTAATTTTCTCACCGACCAGTACGCCGATATTGTCCTCGAACTGAAAACGATTAACAAGGTAAGCATAAATATGTTTGAGGAACTCTTGCCCAAGATGAAGGTTTCCCACGAAGCAACCAAGGATGGTGACCTCTTCGAAACTCCTGACCTCACGGCGAATGGAGCCTGTGATCTTAATACTGGCAAAGTAACCCTGAATGTGGAAAAGCATTTTCTTGATTCGGATGCCGGACGTGGCTATGTTAACCACGGGCTCTGTCTTGTTTACCATACCGCCTGCAAGCTGAAGCACAACGGGCATCCCCCCGCTCTTATCGTCCACTCGTGTGCTGTTATTCGCAATAATCGGGTCTTCTTATTCGCCGGTCCTTCCGGAATAGGCAAGACCACCGTCGCACGGATGTGCGGTGATAAGTATGGCCAGGTTCTTAATGATGAAGGGGTGTTGCTTTCCAGACCGGGTCAGGATAATAATACCCTGATGGTAAAAGGCATTCCCATCATCGGCGAACTACCTTACCGACTCAACACTACCGTTCCGCTGGGCGCTATTTTCTTGCTCAAGCAGGCAGAAAAAACCTCGGCGCGCCGCCTCAGCCAGATGGAGGCTTACACTCGCTTTATGCGCCAGGTTGCCCGTCCTATTTATATGGCGAAACAGGAGAGACGGGAAGTTTATGCGTTAATCGCCGAATTCAGCGAAGAGGTATCCAGAACCACACCCTTTTTTGAACTGGAGTTCACGCTTGATCAAGAGTCGTTGTGGGAAGTAGTCGGAGAAGTTGAAAAATCTCTTGATAAGGAAGGAAGAAATAATGAGAAAACGGATATCCAGGATTGATGGTATCATCTGGCGTAAAGTTGGTGAAGAAGTAGCCATAATCGTGCTGGAAGATACCAGCAATTCCTTGCATATTCTGAACAAGACGGCTGCCCACATATGGGAAATGTGCGATGGCGAACATGATGCTGATGATATCGCCGCTAGCATCAACGAGCGTTTTGACGTTACTCTGGAAAAAGCTAAAGCTGATGTAGACGCCACTATCGACAAGCTGGAAAAAATGAAAGTTATTGAATATGATTAGGGGGGAACCTAATAATAGATTGAGCAGTTGAATCTGATTGTGGCATAGCAGATTCTTTCTCGATTCAAACAGTTGCTTCGAATCATGTGCTGGGCTACGGTATCTCGGGTCGACGGGCTTTCTGTTTGAGATGCCTTTCAGATTTGTTGGTGGCCTATTCTGGCTCACACGGAGGTGATACCATGAAAAAAGAAACTTACGTTGAACCCGAAATCAAGTCCCGTCCGCTGGAAGCGGAAGCAATGGGTACCAATCTCAGCGGCGCCGGAGACGGCGACACTCCTTACACGAATCAAAGATAAATCCAATCGTGTGATTACAGAGTTGTCGGGGTTCCTGGGAAATTACTAGCCCCGGTAGCGGTAGTCCAAATAGCCGAGGTTACCAGTACCGTAGCCCAGCACATAACTCGAGGAAAAGCACTCTTTCTCCGCTGTAGATTCGTGGAAGGCAGGATAACTTATTGAATATTGCCCTGATCGATGTCAATACCGCCAGAGTCCTTGGCGGCGGATTTTCTGCACAGGGTTCCCGACTTATCTCGGCTTTACTAAAACGGGCTAGCCACTCGGTGAAGCTCGTGTTTTTAACCAAGTACGACCCTTTTACCTACAGCCGCGCTGAAATCGAGCAGTTGCATGAGATATTAAAAGACATCGACCTGGTTATGGTCGCCGTTTTCAGTACCTGTGCCCGCCTGGCTGTACAGGTTACGGATTTCGTGCATAAAAAGTACCCGGGGATGAAGGTAATCTGGGGAGGCCCTCACTGTATCGCGGCTCCCGAGTTCAGTCTTCGTTATGCTGACGGTGTCTGTTTCTCCGAGGGTGATGAGTGTGTCGTGGATTTTGTTAACAAACTGGAGACCGGCAACCACGATTATCTGAAGACACCCAACATGGCTTTCAATGTTAATGGTTCTCCGGTAATCAATAAGGCCCTTCCACCTTTTGAGGACCTTGACAGCCTTCCCTTTACCGACTACACCCTTGAGGATAAGTTTGTCCTGAATGAAAGTCTGTCCCCGCTCACTAAAGAGAAAGCGGCGGACTATTATAACACGTATGCATTCGCCGGACAGAGTCTATTCATGTTAACTTCACGCGGCTGTCCGCACCAGTGTTCGTACTGTAACAATTGCCGCTATGTATCCATATTCGGTAAAAACCACGTCCGTTTCCACAGCGTCTCACGTTTCATGGACGAACTGGAAGCCTATGTGAACTACTATGGCTTTTTCGGCGGAGTGGGCTTTTCCGATGATGACTTCTTTCTCCGACCTGTAGACCAGCTGGAGGAATTTGCTGAAAGGTATAAGAAAAATGTCGGTATTCCCTTTGGCGTGGCTGTCAGCCCCAATACCTATCGCCGCGAGAAGATGGAAATTCTTCTCGATGCCGGCATGATAGCTATCGAGATGGGTGTCCAGTCGGCAAGTCAACGCGTGCTGGATGAGGTATACAACCGCAAGGTTAGCATCACCAAGACCAGGGAGGTTACCCATCAGATTGCGCGATACCAGGAAACCAACCGCCTCGCCTTTGTCCTCGACTTTATCATTGATAATCCGTACGAGAAGAGAAAAGATATTATCCAGACCTACCGGTATCTGGCAGGATTACCCCATAAAATACTGGCCAGGGTCTATAATCTGGTTTTCTTCCCCGGAACGCCAATTTATGACCGGGCTGTTAAAGATGGCATCATCGCGCCCTATGACGTGATGAAGTTCAGGTCACTCGATGACTGTTATCGTGGTAATATATTATACCAGGCTAACTATGAGACTCTCCTGGTCTTCCTCGCTATGCGATACCGGCATCGTATCCCGCGCTGGTTCACAAGCCTCCTGGGCAGTTATCCGGTGAGAATTATCGCGTCTCTGGTTCCGAAATTTATCATCAGGCGACTGCTCCTCAAGTTATTGAAATTTCATCGAAATATTGATGGAAAAATTAAGCTCAGTTCCAGGTCCATAAAGCAGGGGAAGGATCTGAGTTCGCACTTCTTTTCTCGCGGACTCATTTATCAGATGCGGGGTAATAAAGCTAGGGCTATAGCGGACTTTCAGGAATGCATCAGACTCAATGAAAACCCCGAACTGGTTGAAATGGCCAAGCGACTTGTTGAAGAAAACACTGCTGAATAACCGATGCGTGTATTTAGCGGCAATGCCCGTGGTTTAACGGAATCACCCCATCGAATAAAATACTACCTTACTGTCTAACCACAAGCCCTCTTTACTAATTCCCTCGAAAGCGGAAATCCGACAATTATTCCGCCTTTAATCACTCCACTCATATTGAGCCTGTAGAGAGTTGACCCCCAACTCCTCTAACACTTGAGTTATTTCTTCCCACTTCCACCTCTTTAAACGCTCATAACATCCTATTTGACAAAAACATTAAAAAATATAAATATAATCATACTTACCCTGCACAGGAAGGATTAACTGTCATGTCTGTTGAAGAAAAGAACAAAGAAGTCGTCAGGCGGGTTACGGAAGAAGTATTTAACGGGAAAAACATGTCGGTACTTGATGAATTGGTTTCTCCCGACTATGTTTACCATGGCGCATTCGGCGATTTCCGGGGACGTGAAGGTTTAAAGGAAATTATTACAGCCTACCACCAGGCATTCCCTGATATCCATGCCACTATTGACCAGATATTGGCTGAAGGGGATACGGTAGCATACCGTTTAACGGTTCGCGGTACTTTTCAGGGTGAGATGATGGGTATTGCTCCCACTGGAAGACAGCTTAATATCACCGAAGGTGTTTTCATCCGCTTTGAAGATGGTAAGGAAGCTGAGACTTTTACATTCTCTGACGGTATTGTATTTTTTCAACAATTAGGGATACCTTTTCCTGAGCGGTGAAAGAAGAGATTGCCGGATGGGAGGTATTACTACTATTTGTTTAGCATATGCTCCCGGCACTGCTGGACGAAAGCCTCCAGGCGGATGTCGCGTCCCGGGTCCTTGGTGCCCTCCACCACCACGTTGATGACGGGCAGTCCGTAATCATGGCGGAACTGGTGCAGCAGCAGGCTGACGATGGTCCCCGGCATACACCCGAACGGTATGATGTTCACGATACCATCGAAGCCGTGCTCGGCGTACTCCACGACTCGCCCCATGCTCAGGATAGCCTCTCCCTCCACCGCTGGTGTCAGGTAGGTCTTGCCCCTATCAATGATAGCCTGTGTAGGCAGCTCCCGGGTGAACGACTCTATCGCGCTGTCGAACTCTTTCCTTAATGGCTCGGCGACTCTTTCCTGGACTATCTCCGTCAGCTTCTGCCTCGCCCAGTCGCGCCAGCCACCTTCCAGGTGAAGTCGGTTGCGTCGCTTGCGCTGGTGGTCGATGTAGTCCAGCCATTCCTCGATGGGCGGTACGCCGCACTGCGCTCCCAGCGACTCCAGTTTATCAACCAGGTAATCGTTGGCGAACTCGTTACTCCGCACGAATATCTCCCCGACGATGCCGATTCTCGGTTTGGGATTGCTTTCATCTATTTTCACTGACTCGAAAGCGTTCCTGACATCACGTGAGAACGCCCTTAGCTTATCGCTATCCTGCCCGACGCTTTTTATCAGCAGGTTTAAATATTCATTGTAAACGGCGTCGGTTTCGCCTTTATTGACCTCGTAGGGGCGTCTTTCCAGGACGATTTTCTGCATGGAATCAAGGATAGCCAGGGCCCTCCAGGCATGGAGGCGGAAGGTCCGTCCGAACGACGTCATATCACGGTGGTAACCCCCGGTCTGGTCGAAAACGAAGATGGGTACCTGCTGCAAGCCGAGTTCGTCGAGTATCATGCGGTGGAGCCGGTTATATTGCCCGAAGCGGCAGGGCCCGCTGGCAGCCGGCATGAAAAACGACGCGTAGTCGGTATCGAAATCCGGAGCCATGGTCTTCTTGACGATATCCCCGGTGGTGATGATACTCGGGTAGCACTCTTTTCCGGTGGTGTATTTACGTCCTATTTCCAGCGTCAGGTCGTCCGACTTTGGCAACGGTTCGGCATCAACACCGCAATACCTCATGGCGGCTGAGAGTACGTAGCCGTGGTCAATCATATACGGTATATAAATACGGCGGCGGTTGGCATGATTCGAAGATATACTGACAGTCGGGATGGGTATACTGGTACCGCGGGTGCTGGCGTTGCGTATCGTGTCGATAAAGGCTTCACAGCGGGTAATAATACCGGCGTCGGCAGAATGCTCGTCAATTTCTATTGTCAGGAAAGGCTTCCCTTCGGTCTCGTTCTGGAAGAACTTGAGCATGTATGAGTCGGGACCGCAGGCGAAATTCGTTACGTATAACCCGAACAATCGCGGGTCCTGGGCGATTATCCTGCCCGCACAGAGTATCTTCTGTCCCGCTTTCCAGTACATATTGGGGTGAGACATACTGAGCTCACGGGCAACTGATTTCAGCGGCAGAAAGTCTATCGGTATCGCCAGGATATTGAGGTCACGCAGTTTTTCCGGTATATTCAGAGTCATCGCTTCGTCATAGGTGTTGTAGGCTCTCCCGATAATCACGATGGCTTTATCTTCGGGCTTGAGCTGGGACAGGATTTCTTCACCTCGCCGCCGCTGCCAGTCGTTAAAAGCGTCGAAAGCGGCGAACCCGGCATCGATAGCCTTATCTATCACGGCCCGCGAGGCAATACCGGCTTCCTGCGCCGTCTGTCGCAGGATTTTTCGCGACCATTCTCGCCCCCGGTCGGGGTGTATCACCGGTTTCAGTACCTTTATCTTTTTTCCCGATGGCGGGGACAGGGCTTCCTTGATTCTCGCCGAGCTGAGCAGGACGAAAGGCAGACTCTGGGTAAGCGGGCAGTTCCAGGACTTCTTGAAATCGTCGGACAATTTTTCCATGGTACACTGCACCGGCAGGAAGATGAAATCTGGTTCTTTCTCCAGAAGATTAAGTAAATGCCCGTGGGCTATTTTTATCGGCAGGCAGGGCTCTTCGACGATGTTTTCCACGCCCTGCCGGATGATGTGGCGGTTGGTGGGGTCGGATATCACTACCTGGAAGCCGAGTTCGGTGAAAAAGGCTTTCCACAGCGGGAACAACTCATGGAAAAAGAGGACGCGGGGAATACCTATTATTTTACCGTTAGGTTTATCCGGGTTATCTTTGGAGTAGGTATTCATCAGGGCTTCGGCGCGCTCCTGGAAAAGCCTGGGTATTGACGAAGAATTACGCTTTTCTTTCTGCTCGGCACTGTCCCATTGCCCGCAGCGCGAGCCGTAAAACAGCGGTTTCTCATCCTCGAAGACGACCTTGTGTATCTCGCAGCGGTTGGAGCAGCTCTGGCACTCGAAGGATGAAAGCTCGTACTTCCTGTTGACCAGGTAAAAGCCTCGAAACCTTGTTGGTCGGGGGTTTTGCTCCATCTCTTCTCTGGCCAGCATGGCGACGCCGATAGCACCGAGGACATCATGCTGCGGCGGTACCGTTACTTTCTTACCCAGTACGCTCTCGAAGGCGGCTTTGACCGCCCGGTTGAAAGCGGTACCTCCCTGGAAGAGGATATGGTTCCCGATTTGGCGTTCCTCAACAACCTTGGTGAGGTAATTTTTCACCACGGAATATGCCAGCCCCGCTACCAGGTCTTTCTTGGCGGCGCCCCGCTGTTTACAGAAGTTCAGTTGCGACTCCATGAAAACGGTACAGCGTTCACCGAGGTCCAGAGGTTTTTTGGAGGCTAGGCCGAGGTTGCCGAATTCCTCCTTGATGTTGATACCGAGCTTTTCGGCCTGTTCCTCGAGGAAAGAGCCCGTGCCCGCCGCACACACTTTATTCATGGTAAAGTCCACGATGGTTCCGTTCTGTAAGCTCATGTACTTGGCGTCCTGTCCACCGATTTCGAAGATGGTATCGGCTTCCGGGCACAGGAAAGCGGCCGCCTGAACGTGGCTGGTTATTTCATTGCGGATAACATCGGCGCCAAAGAACTCACCAGTCATGTATCGTCCCGAACCAGTAGAACCCGTTCCCTTGATGATGACCCTGCCTTCGAGTTCCTCGCCGACCTCTTTCAGTCCCTGTTTCACCGCCTCGATCGGCTGGCTGGCGGTCATTAAATAACGCCTGGCGAGGACGTTGTTCTCTTTATCTATAACCACGACATTAGTGCTGATAGAACCGATATCCACACCTATGTAAGCTTCGACGACCCGACCCGGCTGGAGTTTTACCGTATCGGTCGTTATTTCATAGTTATCACCGACCAGCGGTGGCAGGGTGGTGAACTTATATTCACGACCGGATATATATTCACGTATCCGCTGGAGGGTATCTTCAGGCAGGGGGCTATCACGCCCTTGTTAGCGGCCACTCCTCCCTGGAACGATACCGGTCTGGCAAGGTCCCGGCCACGAATGACCTGACCCTTGAAATTCCTTATCATGGCAAAGCAAAGACCCGCCACGATGTCGTGGACGGGAGTACCCACCTGCTGCAGATGTATCATGTCGCTCTTGGCGAAAACGCTGCAGCGCCCGGCAACACGGGGAGGGTGTTCCGACCGTAAAGTGACTTCACCGAACTGCTCGATGGGGATACCAATGCGGGATGCCTGCTGGTCGAGGAAAGAGCCGGTACCAGCAGCACACACGCCATTGATGGCAAAATCAGCGACCTTGGAAGTACCGTCGGCTTCCTTTTCAAGCATTATCAGCTTGGAATCTTCACCGCCTATCTCGAGGATGGTCTGTACCTCGGGGTGATACCGGGTAACACCGGCAGCCTGCGATGTGATTTCATTAACGAAAGGTATACACAGCAGGTCGGCAATCAGGCTTCCCCCGGTACCGGTGGCGGCGGCGGTGGTAAATTGAGCGGGCGGGTATTTGGATAAAATATCTTCCAGGATGGAAAGCACGGTCTCTACAGGCTGCCCGTGCGTACGTATGTATCTGGACTCTATTATCCTGTTATCTTCATCAAGGACCACGACCTTAGCGGTCACTGAGCCTATATCAATGCCTAGTTTCATATATATTTACCAGTATTACTGCAAAACGCCATGAAATTATAAGGCGCGCATATCGCCACTACTGATATTATAACGGTGACAGGTTCGTATGTAAACTTACTTCTGCATTCCG
>SMTZ1_10001584_pt1 | contig 23023 bp, 21 predicted proteins | sample DeeMarSWOR136_30_FD_25667 | JGI IMG/M metagenome (IMG submission 25667) | reverse complement strand
ATACTAGTGAGGTGTCGAAAACACTGAGGACCCAGGATGTATCCTGAACTGTTTCATATCGGCCCGATCCCGATCCGCGCTTGGGGCGTAGCGCTGGCTTTGTCGTTCCTGCTGGGGGTGTTCTACGTGCAGCGGATAACGGCGCGCGACCGCAGGGCGTTCGAGCCGTATCTGGTCTTTGCCTACATCATGATTCTGGCCGGTGTCGTGGGGGCGCGGCTGTCTTACGTATTCCTCCACTGGGCCGACTTCTCCGACAATCTCCTCAACATCTTCAATCCGTTCCAGTCGGGCCGCTTCGGTATCGCCGGGCTGAACCTGTACGGCGGCATTCTCCTGGGCATGGCGGGCTCGATCGCCTACGCCCGCCTCAAGAAGTTGTCCGTACTCGATGTCTTTGACTATTTCGCTCCGACCATCGGACTCGGCATAGGCATCAGCCGAATCGGCTGTTTTCTCAACGGCTGCTGTTTCGGCACGCCGACCGACCTGCCGTGGGGAGTACAGTTCCCCGTCGGCTCGATTCCGTACATGGTGTTCGGCAATCAGCATCTCCACCCGTCTCAGATCTACAGTTCGCTGTACGGCCTGGGGCTTTTTCTGCTGTTGCATTTCCTTCTGAAGCAGCGGCGATTCATCGGACAGGTGACGGCGGTCCTGCTGATGGCCGAGGCAGTGTTCCGCTTCGTTATCGAATATGTCCGCTACTATGAGGGCGAGATGCACTTCTCACTCTGGGGCATGCACCCGACCTACAATCAATTAGTCTCGTGGGGGTTATTCATCACGGGACTGATCTTTTACATCACCGGGCGGAGGCGCCGTCCGATCGAGGGCTGACCAGGCCCGAAAGGGATTGTCTCGATTATCAGCAGAATCGCTCGGGTGGAACCCGGCGGAGGCTTCTACCTGCCGATCTCGAGCATGCGTTCGAGGGCCAGCAGAGCCTGCCCGCGGTCCGGCTCGACAACCGTGACCGGCTTAATATCGGCATGGTGGTCCAGGCAATAGGCCAGGTCGTTCAGCGTGGTGCGATACATGTTGGCACAGACCGGGCAGATGTCGCCGGAAAGCTGGAGAATCGTCTTGTCCGGATGATACTCGGCCATGCGGTGGATCAGGTTGACTTCGGTGCCGATCGCGATGACTGAACCCGAAGGTGCTTGTTCGCAGTATTCGACGATGTACCGGGTCGATCCCGCCGCATCGGCCAGTTCCACCACCTCCGGCACGCACTCCGGGTGGACGACAACCTTTACTTCCGGATATTTCTCACGTACCTGCGCGACGTGTTCGGGCGTGAAATTCGTATGAACGTGGCAATGTCCCTTCCAGACGATCAACCGGGCGCGATAGATCTGCTCTTCGGTCAGTCCGCCCGAATCACGCGAGAAATCCCAGACTATCATCTCTTCGGGCTTCAGTCCCATTTTGCGGCCGGTATTCAGACCGAGATTTTCATCCGGGAAGAAGAAGACCTTTTCGCGGCGGTCGAAAGCGTACTGGAGGGCCAGGTGGGCGTTGGACGAAGTGCAGATCACCCCGCCGTTGCGCCCGGTGAAGGCCTTCAGCCCGGCGGCCGTGTTGATATACGAGACCGGCATGATCTTATCGGCGCCGCCGAAAGGCTGGAGGTATTCCCAGGCCTGGAGAACATCGGCCATCTCGGCCATGTCGGCCATCGGACAACCGGCGAGAGGGTTGGCCAGATAGACATGCTGATGATCAGAGGTGAGAATGTCGGCCGATTCGGCCATGAAATGAACGCCGCAGAAAACGATGGTCTCGGCCTCTCTTTGCGCGGCAGCCATTTGGGCCAGGGCATAGCTGTCGCCGAGCCGGTCGGCAAACTCGACCACTTCCAGGCGCTGGTAATGGTGCACGAGGATACACAGGCGACGGCCGAGCTTTTCCTTGGCCGCCCGGATGTTATCTTTCAGTTCAACCGTAGCGGCTTCGCGATACTCTTTGGGCAGCGAGAAATACACTTTTACCTGCGTTCTTGAGTTTCGCCGGTCGAGCACCAGTATCCGGCCCGGCCGTTACCTTATTATACGATGAAATAACAAGGTCGGAAGCCTAAACGTGCCCTGACCTCGGCTATTTTTCGGACAACTTCAGGACGGCCGCCATGAGCGCCTCGTTGTCGGGCAGCTTGGCCGGATGGACTTTTTCAATGAAGCGAATGATCCCGGCCTGGTCGATCAGAAGGACGGCCCGCTCGGCGTATCCCTTTTCGGCCAGCAGGCCGTATTTTTGCGCCACCGCACCGTGCGGATAGAAGTCCGACATCAGCGGAAAAGCCAGTCCGCCGAGCGACTTAGCCCAGGCCACGTGGCAGGCCGGCGAATCGACCGAAATGCCCAGGAGCTGGCAGTCGTGCTCTTCAAAGAAGTCGAGATGCGGCATATAGCCCGGAATCTGGGTGGAGCATACCGGGGTCCAGTCGCCCGGATAGAAAGCCAGGATGACGTTCTTGCGACCCTTATACCAGCCCAGATTGAGTTCACCCTCGTTGTGCGTCATGAGTGTGAAATCGGGGGCGGGATCGCCCACTTTCAAGGATGCTGTCGAGTTTTCTGCCATAGTCTCAACCACCGTGAGTAATCAGGTTTCGCTACGAATGTGTTTGATCGCTTTTCTCAGCCGGTCGACCACAATCGGCTGCCCCAGCGTCACCAGGATCTCGTACAATCCGGGTCCCCGCGACATGCCCGAGACCGCCAGGCGGGCCGGATGTATGATGGCGGCCTTCTTGATGCCCCGATCCTCGGCCAGTAAGTTCAACGTTTGCTCGGTTGTCGCCAGGTCAAACGGCGACAACGCCTCAAGCCGCTCAGCCAGAGCCTCCAGCAGATCGGCGCTGTCCCCGGTGAAGTACTTTGCGGCGGCTTCGGTTTCGTAGATTCCGTCGAAAGTGAAGAAATAGGCACCCAGGGTGACGAATTCCGGGATGAACTGTACTCGCGGCTTGAGCAACGCAATCACCTGTCTGAGATACGCCCACCGCGTTTCCAGCCAGTACTTGGTTGACAGTCCGGCCTCTACGATCATGGGCGCGACCATAGAGGCCAGCTCATGGTCGCTCCGGCGTTGAATGTGCGTTTTGTTAAAGGCGAAGAGTTTTTCTTCGTCGAAGACCGCGTTCGACGCACTGAGACTGGATATGTCGAACATGTCAGCCAGTTCGGCCACCGAGTAGATTTCGTTGTCGGTCTTCGGTGACCAGCCCAGAAGAGCCAGGTAATTGACCATGGCTTCGGGGAGGACACCCATGGAGCGGTACTCGCCGACGTCCTTATCGCCCAGCCGCTTGGACACCTTACGTTTGTCCGGACGAAGAATCAGCGGCACGTGGCAGAAGCGTGGCTCGTTCAGTCGGAGAGCCCGGTAGAGCACGACCTGCTTAAAAGTATTCGTGATGTGATCATTGCCGCGAATGACGTGAGTGATGCCCATCTCGTGATCATCGACCACCACCGCGAAGTTGTACGTCACACTGCCGTCGGACCGCGCCACGACGAAATCTTCGATATCGTCACTCTTCCGGCTGAGTTGACCGGCCGCGATATCGTGATACTCGATTTCGCCGTCGGGGATTCTTACCCGCACGGCCGGCTTCTCCCCGGCTTTCAGGCGGGCGTCTATCTCCGCCTGAGACAGACCGAGGCAGGTGCGGTCGTATTTGGGATCGCGCTTCTCGGCCATCGCCTGACCGCGCTGGGCCTTGAGTTCCTCCGGCGAACAGAAGCAGTAGTAGGCATCGCCCGTTTTCAGGAAGCGCTCCAGGTACTCGGTATAGCGTTCGGTCCGCTGTGACTGGTAGACGATATCCTCGTCCCAGCTCAAGCCCAGCCATTGCAGACCTTCGAGGATCGGTTCGAGAAACTCCGGTTTGGAGCGTTCCTTGTCCGTGTCTTCGATACGCACCAGGAACTTGCCGCCGGTATGGCGCGCATACAGGAAATTGAAGAGCGCCGAGCGCGCGGTGCCGACATGGAGGTATCCGGTCGGCGAGGGCGCAATGCGGACTCGAACCGGCGGCTCGGTCATGGTTTCTCCGAGCCGGCGTCAGCGGACCGGTCTCCCTCATCGGGCGGTGGAGGAGGAGGCGTCCAGGCGGACGACGGAGGAGACGCCGGGGGTCCTTCCGGCTCCGGTGGAGCCACGGCAGGCGACGGAGGCGGAGGGGGCGGCGCAAAGCGCTGCGGTTCCGGCTGTGGTGGCGGCAGGGTCGGCACTCCCGAAACCGGTGCCGCCGAGGTCACAGATTGAAGCCCGAACTCAAGGCCGCCGGTCAACCGCGCTATGAGATTGTAGACGACTATGCTGATCACACCCAGCAGCGTGTTGATCACGGCACCGCCGATGGCGAAGCCTATCGGCAGGATTATCAGCAACACCGGTCCGACAGCACCAGGCTCGAACGGGAAATCAGCGATATCACCGTACGGTCCGGCCGAGCCGACCGCCAAGATCATCGAGAAAAACGCAGCGTAGAAAAGACCAAAGATGAAACCGATCACCAGGCTCAGAAAGAACGATATTTTGATGAAGGCCCAGATACCGATGGATTTGATTTCATAGCGCATAGCTTCACCCTCAAATCGTAGACAGCGATACGGCGGCGGCGATCGATCCTGGACCGACCTCAGCGTTGCTTATCGCGGCGTCAGGCCGGGCCATCACGAATTATGAAGCGAGCGTCGACCGCCACACATTTGCTCCGCTCCGGAGACACAATATAAGGATTGATGTCGATCTCCGAAAGGCAGTCGAAGTCCCTCACCAGTTGGGAGACGCGCAGCAGCGTATCTTCGATAATCTCCAGATCAACCGGCGGAGCCCCGCGAAAGCCGGTGAGCAGGGGATACGATTTAAGCGACTTGATCATGCGGCGCGCTTTCTGCGGCGTCAGCGGGTTGATCCGGAAGGCCACGTCCTTCATGACCTCGACGTATATGCCGCCCAGACCGAACATTATAAGCGGGCCGAACGATGGATCGATCGACATGCCAATCACCGTTTCCACCGAACCGGTGATCATCTGCTGCATGACCACCGAGAGCTTCTCGCCCTTCTCGATTTTACCCACCCGTTTACGCAAATCAGTGAAGGCTTTCTTCACTTCGGCATCGGATCGAAGATCAATCGTCACACCGCCCATTTCGGTTTTATGCAGAATCGGCGGCGTGCTGATCTTCATCACCACCGGATAGCCCAGCCGCCGCGCCACCGTTACCGCCTCTCTGGCACTGGAAGCGTACTTGTAGCCAGCCGCCTGGACGCCGTAGGCCTTGAGAACCTCCATGGCGTCTTTGCCGATGATCGCGTACTTCTCGGCTTTGATATGCTGATCGATTATCTCGCTGACCCGATCCGAGGCGACCTTGAACGTCTTCGGCTTGCCGGCCGGCCTTTTGAGCCACTGGCGGTAACCGTCGACGGTCGCCAGCGCCTTGGCCGCAGATTCAGGGAAGATGTACGTGGGGATGCCGCTGGAGTTGAGATAGTCGATCCCCGATCGTCTCTCCCCCGCACCCATCAGACAGGCCAGTACCGCCTTGTCAGTGTCTTTCAGCGCGTCATGGATATTGCGAGCGACCTCCATTTCGTCAATAGTCACGGGAGCCAGGAAGATGGTCAGGATCGTATCGTAGCGCTTGTCCTTCTTGATGACATTGAGGGTATTGTGATACTCGGTCGGTCCGGCTCCGGCCACCATATCCATGGGATTCGAATACGAAGCATCCGCCGAGATGAACTTCTTCAGTTCCTTGATCGTATCCGTGGCCAGATCAGGCATCTCCAGGCCGTTGGCGATGAGCGTGTCGGTAGCCAGAATCCCCGGCCCGCCCGCGTTGGTAACCACCACCACGCGCTTGCCCCCGGGGATTTTCTGCCGCGACAGGAACGCCGCCACATCAAACAACTCCTCGGTAGTATCGACCCGCATGATTCCGGTCTGCTCAAACAGGGCGTCCACGCCGACATCAAGACCGGCCAGCGCGCCGGTGTGCGACGAGGCCGCCTTGGCCCCCAGCTTGGTCCGGCCCGATTTGACGGCCACGATCGGCTTGAAGCGCGAGACTTCGGTGGCGATTCGAGTGAAATTGCGCGGGTTACCGAAATTCTCCAGGTAGAGCAGAATAATGTGCGTCTGGTCATCGTCGCGGAAGTACGTAAGAATGTCGTTTGAAGAGATATCCGCCTTGTTGCCGATCGACGCGATTTTGGAGAACCCTATCCCGAGCTCGGCCGCCTGGCTCATAACCGCTTCGCCCATGGCGCCGGATTGCGTTATGAAGCCGACATTGCCATGCTTCGGGAAGGTCTTGCCGAAAGTAACATTGAGAAGAACCTCGGGGTCGGCGTTGACCACTCCGAAACAGTTTGGTCCAATCATCCGCATGCCGTAGTCGCGGACGGTCTGAAGGACCTCAAGCTCGCGGGCCTTGCCTTCCGGACCGACTTCAGAAAAGCCGGCCGAGATTACGACCAGACCCTTGACCCCTTTTTCGCCGCACTGACGGACGACGTCCTTGACAAACTGCTTTGGGACGATCACCACGGCCAGGTCGACGGCATCGGGTACGTCCAGAATCGTCGAATAGCATTTTACCGAATGAATAACTTCGTAGCTGGGGTTTACCGGGAAGATCTTTCCCCGGAATTCAGCCGCGAAACAGTTATGGAGCGTCTCCCGGCCGATCGTACCCCGGCGCGGAGTGGCGCCGATAATCGCTACCGAACGGGGTTTGAATATGGCATCGAGCTCGTGCCTCATTTCGTACCAAGGTCCGGCGGGGTTCGCCGGCTCTTTTTGCCACTCGGGCCACCCTCCTCCTGCTCTGCGCGTGATCGAATCGTAGCCTGGGCTGCGGCCAGGCGCGCGATCGGCACCCGGTAGGGCGAACAGGAGACATAATCCAGTCCGATTCGATGGCAGAAATCGATCGAAGCCGGGTTGCCGCCGTGCTCACCGCAGATACCCACTTTGAGGTCCGGTTTGACCGAACGGCCCTTCTCCTTGCCCAGGCGCACCAACTGGCCGACACCTTCGACGTCCAGCGTAACAAACGGATCGCCCGGGAGGATTCCTTGGTCGACATAGAGGCCCAGGAATCGCCCACTGTCATCACGGGAGAAGCCCATTGTCATTTGGGTAAGATCGTTAGTCCCAAAGCTGAAGAAGTCGGCCTCCCGGGCGATCTGATCGGCCGTCAGAGCCGCCCGCGGCACCTCTATCATCGTGCCGACCAGATAATCCAGCTTCTTCACCCGCTTGCGCGCCATCACTTCACGGGCGATGCGGTCGATCGTTTCCTTCTGATGCTTCAGTTCATTGACATGACCCACGAGCGGGATCATGATCTCGGGCAGGACTTTTTTCTTCTGCTTCTGCATTTCGCAGGCCGCCTCCAGGATGGCCCTCGCCTGCATTTCGGTTATTTCCGGGAAAACGATGCCGAGGCGGCAACCGCGATGGCCGAGCATGGGATTCAACTCGCTCAACTCGTCGATACGCCGCAGCGTCTTCTCGAGCGCCTCAAGGACCTCCTCATAGTCGTCGGCTTTCTGATCGAGGGTGGCGATTCTCTGTTCGATCTCTTCGCGCTTGGGCAGGAATTCATGCAGCGGCGGGTCGAGGGTGCGGATAGTAACCGGCCGTCCTTCCATGGCGTCGAACAACCCCTTGAAGTCCTTCTTCTGGAACGGCAGCAGGTTCGCCAGCGCCTCCTGACGCTCCTCGGTGCTGTCGGCCAGAATCATCTGCTGTACCACGGGGATGCGGTCCTCGGCGAAGAACATGTGCTCGGTGCGGCATAAGCCGATGCCCTCGGCGCCGAACGTGACCGCCTGCTTGGCATCGCGCGGGATATCCGCGTTGGCCCGCACGCGCAGGGTTCTGATCTCGTCAGCCCATTTCATCAGTTGGGCGAATTCACCCGAGAGTTCTGGTTCGATGGTGTCCACCTTGCCGAGAATGATCTCTCCGGTGGAGCCGTTCAGGGTAATGATCTCACCCTCTTTGATGGTCAGGCGTCCCACCTGGAACGTCTTCTTGCCGGCGTTAACCCGGAGTGCCTCCGCGCCGCTGACGCAGCACTTACCCATGCCTCGGGCGACCACGGCCGCGTGTGAGGTCATGCCGCCTCGCGAGGTGAGAATGCCGACCGCCACGTTCATGCCCTCGATGTCGTCCGGGCTGGTCTCCTGGCGAACCAGAATGGTCGAATGCCGGCTGCCCACACGGACGGCGTCTTCGGCCGTAAAAACGACCTGCCCGGAGACCGCCCCCGGAGAAGCCGCCAGACCGGTGGCCAGGACCTCGTACTTGGCGTCCGGGTCAAGCCGGGGGTGGAGCAGGTGGTCAAGTTGGACGGGGTCGATCCGCAGGATGGCTTCTTCCTTGGTGATCAACTTCTCCTTTACCATGTCAACGGCCGCCTTGATGGCCGCCTGGGCCGTCCGTTTGCCCGTCCGAGTCTGGAGCATGAAGAGTTCACCCTCCTGGATGGTGAACTCGAAATCCTGGATGTCCCGGTAGTGTTTTTCCAGCCGGTCGGTGATCTCCCTGAGCTGTTTGAAAACCCTGGGCATCTCCTGCTTCAGTTCGGCTATCGGCTGGGGCGTCCGGACCCCGGCCACCACATCCTCACCCTGTGCATTGATGAGGAACTCGCCGTAGAACTCCTTCTCGCCGGTCGCCGGATTGCGGGTGAACCCGACCCCCGTGCCGGAATCCTTGCCCATATTGCCGAACACCATGGCCTGAATGTTCACGGCCGTACCCAGGCTCGACGGGATATCATGCAAACGGCGGTATGTGATCGCGCGCGGATTGTTCCAACTGCGGAAAACGGCGTCGCGGGCCATCCTGAGCTGTTTGTACGGATCCTCCGGGAAGGGCTCGCCCGATTTCCGCTTCACGATCCCCTTGAACTTCTTGATGATATCCTTCAGATCGGTCGACTGGAGTGAGCTGTCCTGCCGAATTCGCCGGTCTTTCTTCTTCTTGGTAATGACATCTTCGAAAAGGTCCTTATCGATACCCAGGACGACGTGGCCGAACATCTGGATGAAGCGGCGGAAGTTATCGAGGGCGAACCGCTCGTTTCCGGTTTTCTCGGCCAGTCCCCTGACCGTTTCCTCGTTGAGGCCGAGATTCAAAACCGTGTCCATCATGCCGGGCATGGAGAATTTCGAGCCGGAACGGACCGAGACCAGCAGCGGGTTGACCGGATCGCCGAATTTCTTGCCGGCCGCTCCTTCAAGTCGAGCCAGAAAGGTCTTCAGACCGGCGTCGATCTCTTTCGGGACGGCCATGGCGTTGTCATAGAATAGGTTGCAAACCTCGGTGGTAACCGTAAAACCCGGCGGTACCGGGATTCCGGCATTGGTCATCTCGGCCAGGCCGGCTCCCTTTCCGCCGAGCGCCTCGCGCATCTCGGCATTCCCTTCGGCCTTCCCGTTGCCGAAGAAATAGTAGTATTTGCCGTGGCCGGCCGTGGCTGCGAGCCGGCCCTTTTTAGCGGTCTTAGTACGGGTACTCCGTGCGGCTTTCTTCTTGGCAGTCTTCTTGGGTGCCGGCATATAGCCCCCTGAATATCACAAATCCACTTTCTTCTCGTTACTTAGCCCCGCTAAGAAATGCGTAACGAGGCTGCAACGCAATAAAAAAGGGGCGGCCGGAGTGACAGCGATAGCTCCAGCCGCCCGGAAAATGGTGCGGTTACCCCGATTTACATGGTGAAGAGCCGCTCACCCCTGATGATCTTCTCGAGGATCTTGAGAGTCTTCTCCACGGGTGAGTGCATAATATCCGCCGTATTGAACGTAGAGCGAACCACTTCGCGGTTGGCGATCATGTTGGATTTACCGCGCCCCACCCGGGCCTTCTTCTTGTGGGTCAGGTTATACTGGCGCTGGTACTCTTTGGCCTTCTCCTTGTGCATCTGGTAGTATCGCCTCTGGTATTCGCGGCGCGCTTCGGCGGTAGACAGTCTGGATTTGGTCTTGTTCTGCTCCTTTTGTTCTTTGGCAGCGTCCTTGTTGCTTTCGGCTTGGGCTGATCTGCTAGTCCGAGCCATCTAGCCACCTCACTTTCCCTGTGTAAGTTCAGCTACCCTGAAAACATCCTTGGCTCACATGCTCGTTCCATCCACCGGGGTGACATTAGGAAATAATTACCTGTATGTCAAGTGAAATTTTGCGGTTCTGCAGATTTTTTTTCGTTATCCACTGGTTTCCTAACGGCTTAAGTGTCGAATAATTATTGTGTGTTTCCAAGCGCTTGATGCACTGTGAGTTGTAAGACAGAAAAATAGCCAAGCACGTACACTTTGAGTAAGCCATTGCGTACTAATACATTTAAGTGAAGCTGTGCAGCCCCTGGTTCCAATCAATTATACGGAATAACCGCACGAAACGTCAACAGGAATTACACAATTTGGCAAAAAAATCCCGCCCCCCGTTTCGGAGGGCGGGATGTGCTTTCGCCGACGAACCTGAGATTAACTCACCGGCCCGGTGGAGGCCGTGTTCTTTTTGCCTGCATGAACCACGATCTCCCGGACAATATAGACCACGACCACCAGGATTAGCAGGTAGAAGAGCAGCGGATACCCCCAGTGGTAGTTGGGATTGGTGGTATCATGGGCTGACTGGATCCACTGTTGATCAAGGAACTGCATGCGATTGATAAACAGCGAGATTCGCGCCATGACCGTGAAGCCGAACGAGGCCCCGAAGCCGATCATCAGGATCCAGATGCCGAACCGGGCCATGCCGCCGACCAGTCCGGTATGCGGCGTGGAGAAGAAGAAGTACATCAAAGCGCACAGAGCTCCGATGAACACAATCAACTGTGACAGACCGGACGTCGTATCCAGGAAATTGAATCCGCCGTGACCGAAGAAATAGGTCCAGTCGATGTCGCGCATCATGGCCGAAAGCTGTTCGTTGACGCGGGCCCGCATCTCGAGCGGGACCGCCGCCCCGGCGCCGATACCGATATACATGGCCAGCGGCCAGCGCGAAATCCACGAATACTTCTTGGAAAAGCGGGTCCACATCATGATGCCCAGCAGGGCCGGGATCAGATACCACGGCCGGGATGAGTCCAGCCACAGGAAATACGAACTGCCGTCATCCAGACGCTGGAACATCAGCTTGGGGATCAGGCCGTTATGCCAGAGGATGATGGTGAAGTAACCGGCCGAAAGACCCACGAACAGATGCTCGGCGAACTTGTAGAAGGGGTTATCCTTGTACAGGAATGAAAAAGTAGCGAGCGTCAGGAAGGCCCCGAAGGTAGTCCAGAGAAAAGTCGCGAAATCCATCTTCTACCTCCCTTCCCTCTGCTGGCGTTTCCGTTTTCGGACCGTGGCGAAGAACCCGATATTCCCCATAATCACAAACGCGATTATGACCAGGTGAGCGAAAAGCTGGACCCGCATAGCATCCTTGGCGTTTCCCGGATTGTCGGCCAGTTCCTCATACTCGGCTCCGCCCAGCATGCCACCCATGATACCGAAGATCTGGCCGGAGCCGAGATAGGGGTAGTACTGGGCGGTGGAAACGCCGGTGACGCCGATGGCCAGCGGAAATCCGAACCGACCCTGACCGTAGGAGATCCAGTAGTCGGTGGCGTTGGTGCCCGATATATTAATGGCGCAGGCCAGGTCGTTATAGTTGTGCAAACCGCGCATCATCGGGAGCGAATCGACCGGGGTACCGTAGTAATCCAGCGGAAAGGGCAGTCGGAAGTCCTGTCCCATCGCCAGAATCACCAGGGCCGGGTACGGCTTGTAGCCGAGGAAGACGTAGTCAACACCGTTGACAACTTCTCTGGCCGGATATGAAACCCCATTGTAGGTTTTCGGTACCAGCATCGAGTCGGCGATATCACGCAGCGCCTGGTCGGCCATGCCCGGCCCGTTCTGGGACAGCGCGGTAATCAGCACTTTGATCTCTTTTCGCCAGCATTGTTCAACGATAGCATATGTCATGGGATGGAGTTCGGCCATCGACCCCGGATCGTAGTCCATCGGGATGAAGACCACCGATCCCTTGGGGAGCGTATCAATAAATGTGAAGATCGACTCCACTTCCGGCTCGATGAGAATCGGAATCTGGAAATCAGCGACGTAGGCGATAACGCACAAGATGACCAGGAAGAGGAAAACCCACCGCCGGTCGATCTGCATCAGTCTGTCGAATATATTCATGACCGGCCTCCTCAACCTTTACCCATATAGCCGCGTTCGATTCCGAGAATCACCTTGAGCGCGGTAGCCACGATGCCCAGCCCCACGCCCATGACGATCGCCCGTTGCGCCGCCAGGTTGGGTACGTTCATGAGCCAGTTGGACGTGCGAGCGAGGTACTCACCGAAGATCGGTTCAAGATAAGGATTGAATCTCGACATCACGATCAAAGCCGACAGCAGCAGCAGGGTGGCCATCACGTTACGCGCCCGGAAGGCGCGGTAGGCGGCCGAAGCTATGAAGAAGGCCAGGAGCGAGAACATGGTGGCGTGAATCGAGATCAGCACGAAATCGAAGGACCGCCGGAACATGGTCGCTTGCAGCGGCTCGGCCGTCTGGAAGTGGAAGGCCCAGGCGTTGTCGGCCGCCCCGATTATTACCGCAATCACCGCGAAAGCGCCGGCCAGAATCACAGACATCAGGGTATTCCCTTTGGCCGCCATCGCCTGGATGATCATCAAGAGTACCATGACGGCCGACAGCCAGAAAACAAAGAACCAGCCCCATTCATCGCCGTTGCGTGAGGTGAAACCGAAAATCAGCATGGACAAGAGGGCGCCCAGCGTAATATAGGAGTACTGCCAGCCGACCTTGTGGGTGCGGATCTTCTCGACGTGCACTTTGAACAGCGACCAGATGCCGACCGCCAGGGCGAAAACGCCGATAATGATGTTCCAGTCCAGCAGGTACTCAAATACCCATTCGGACGATTCATGCGGGACGAAGAACTGGAAGATCAGGAAGATGCCGAATATGAAGACCAATATTCTTGGAATTTGTTGTTTCATTCTCAACCTCCTCCTAATCCACCACCTGGAAGAGTTCGGCAAAGGCGGGCCAGTTAAAGATCATGGAGATCATGCCCACCAGAGCTATCATGATAATGCCTGCCTTGGCCCAGTCCTGCGCCTTCAGTGAACCCAGCAGGATCGGCTCGCGGCCGAGATAGGCCGAGGCCGCATACAACTCTTCACCGATGAGAGTATAATCGCAGGCCACGATAAAGAAAGGTATCTGGGCGATCTCGTCGGTCCCGGCGATTTGAATCGATCCCGCCAGCGAGCCGGTCTCGGCCAGGAGCAGCGATTCGGCAAAGAACTTGCCCATGTAGATGTTAGTCGCCGGCTTCTCCCGGAGCATGATTCCGTTAACCGCCGCGACGTAGGCGAACTGATAATAAGTGACGTAAAACACCGACTCCTCTTTGTAGTCATCGGGCCGTCCGGCGTCAAGGTAAGCCGACTTAACCACCTCCTGGGCGACCGCCATAACGATCGGCTCGTAGCACGGTACGATGATAGGAGTCTGATACTCCGCCACCCGCTTCGCCACCCGGCTCAGCACGTTGAAAGACGCAATCGTGGCTACCTGATCTGCTGTCCCCAAACCGAGAATATAAAGAATGGGACGACCCATCTCCGTGGCGCGCCCGATGGCATCATCGACCGCTTCAATCCCGGACAGCGGCCGAACATACAGATCGGTTCCCTTCTTGGCCAGCCGCACGAAGACGACAGTCAAAACGAAGAAGATCAGCACGAAGAGCAGCACCGGCTTCTTGCCAGTATGGAACCACTGACCCTTACTCTGAACCGGCCCGGCCTGAGCCGCTTCCGAGCGAACCGAAGGATCAGCGGTGACAGCTTCGACGCGGTAGTAGAGATCGGTGTAATCCGGGTAGAAATCCGGGGCTGTTTTTTCCTTGGACCCCGAGTTCTCGTAGCGGTTGATGCCGAATCCGACCTGGCCCAGCAAACGCCACCCGCCGTTCTCTGGAAAGCGGGCGTGAACTTCCCGCAACTGGTCCAGTGCCCGATAGAATTGATCCTTCATCGGGCCAATCCGGCTCGCGATTATCGGCCCCTGCTCGGTCATGGCGGCGATCGTATCCTCCAGGGCCCGGACCGCATACTCAGCGGTCAACACGAAGGCTGCGTCGTCGGGTCGCGCCACGGAAAACCGAAGCCGGTCGAGCTTGCCGGGGTCATCTTTGAGTTCTCGCAGGGCATGTTCGGCCCGAGGCAGGTCGGAGCGAAACGCCCGCACATTCTCCTGGGCCGTGGAAATTGCATCGCGGAGCGAGTCAACCACGTCCATCTGGTGGGGAAACCAGCGGAAGACCTCGTACATCACCACCGACCTCTGGCCTGCGCCGTCATCGGCCGACAGGTCCCAGGTCAGCGTGATCGAATGACCGTGGTCGTTCTCGGTGTCCTGCGCCTGCAGGTTGGTCACCGGCGCAGGCGGCGGCGGGGCCGGAGCGGTTGGGAGCGAATCGCCGACCGGCGGTTCGACCTGAGCCGCGCCCGTCGCCCAGGCGCACAGCACCAGGACCGTTACAAGTTTGAGTACGTCTCTCATATGGCGACCTTTCACCAAAGAGCTATTGCTAACTGATTAATCCAAGCCAGTCTCTAAAGAGAAAAGTCAGGCGCCCCACCAGAAGCGAGATTCGGCCCATCACGGTATAGCCGAACGAGGCGCCGAACGTAATCATGAGAACCCAGATGCCCAGTCTCGAGGCCCGACCAAACCAGCCGGCGTGTTCCCTGGAAAAGAAAAAGTAAACCAGCCCGCAAAAAACGCCCACGAATATAACCAGGTTGCTCAGCATATCCACAAACTGGCTTCCCACCGACAGCGACAGATGCGAGAAGAAATCGCCGAAGCCCTTCCAGTCAACCACGAGCGGGACGAAAGTCGCCGAAATCTGGTTAATGAAGTCCGAACGCAGGTAGCGGATGAGATTGAGGCCGGCGAACGTACCCACGATAAACGCCAGCGGCCAGCGGGAAATCCAGCCGACCTTGGGCACCAATCTCATCAGCAACAGGATGCCCAGCACGATCGGGATGTAGTAGAGGAAATTGAGGGTCCCCGGTTGCGGCGGAACCATGAAGTAGCTCGCGAGGGAATCCGAGATTCTCGGTACCAGATTGCCGACAATCGTCGACCAGAACCCGACGCACATCCAGTAAGCCGCCGAGACGCCCACAAACAGATGCTCGGCAAACTTGTAATAAGGATTGTCCTTATACATGAAGGACATAATCGCCAGGGTGAGGAAAGCGGACAGCGTGACCAGGAAAGCCTCGCGCACCGGGTTATCGCCGTCCAGGGCGTTCGTCTTGGTCAGCCAGCTCACCGCAAAGAGGATGCAGACCACCACGAGAATGATGATACTAATCCGGCTCACCGCCTGCCCTCCTTCTTCCGCGTGACGAAGAACAGGGTATTGCCGATCACGATAAAGGCCATGATGACCAGGTGGGCCACGGTCTGGGGGCCCATCATGACCATGGCCGGTGTGTCCATACTCTCGAATTGAGGATAGTTGTCGCGGAAATGGCTTTCGTATTCCGCCGCACCCTTGACGCCACCCAGCAGCCCGAAAAGCTGACCGGGATAGTAAGGGTACAACTGCGGCGCCACCACGGCGGCCACACCCCCCGCGGTGGGCACTCCGGTCGGATCACCCACAAAGAGCACCCACTCCTTCACGCCCGGCTTGCCGCCGCCCAGGGAGACAATCAAGGAGAAGTCGGAGCACGATCGGATGCCTTCCAGGACCGGGATGCTGTCCCACGGGACGGTGTTGACATCGGTGGGAAACATTTTTCGGAAATCAGTGCGGATAACGTTGAGCACACCTTCGTTCCCGGCTTTGTAGCCCATGTTGACATAGTCGACGCCGTCGACCAGATCGGGGAATTCCCGGTAGATCACATCCGTGAGCGTTATGTTAAACTGGGCCTGACCCGTAGCCCACAAGGTCATGAACACCGGCTTGAGCCCCCTGGCCAGGACGTGCCGGGTCACCGCGTTGGCCATCGGCTGAACTTCGGGCGACATGGGCGGATCGAAGTCGAATGAAAGCAGCACCCTGGAATCGGGCGGCAGGGTTTCAATCCGGTCATACAGTGCCCGCACGATCGGGGTCGGCTTCATCTCAAAAGTGATCGTGAGCAGAAGAGGGGCGGCGACAGCCACCAGAATGAAAGCGAAGATTACCCGACGCTCGACTTCTTTACCCTTCAGGGCTCGAACGAGCAGCCAGACGAGTCCTCCCAGGATGAGCAACAAGACGACTAAGACACCGATGTTACCCACGATCCTCTCCCAGGTAGGTGCGCTCGATCCCCAGGATCAGACGCAGGGACATGGACACCACGCCCAGCCCGATCCCGATCATGATGGCACGCTGTCCGGCCAGATTGGGTGAACTCATCACCCAGACCGCCAGGTTCGGTATTTCCAGAATATCAATCCCACCGGGCATCCAGTTGGTCAGTAACTGCCCGAACGGTGTGCTCCCTAGCAGGATGACGAAGGCCGCCAGAAGCAGAACGGTGGCCTCGCGGTTCTTGGCCCTGAAAGCCCGGTAAGACGCCGACGCCACAAAGAACGCCAGCAGGGCATACATTGTAGAACTCAGCGGTAAATGGACATTGTAATAGAGTGTAGCGAAAAGAGAACCCTGAGCCGTCACCGAAGCGGAGATATCCCCGGGGTTGCCGATCTTGAAGAGTCCGGCCGCCAGCATGAAGAAGAACCCGACCAGGGTGACAACTGAGAAGCCCCAGTCACGCTTCTTCTTGAGGAGTTTAGTCAGATGAAGTCGAACCAGATTTCCTCCACCCAGGAAGAAAGCGAATACCGCAATGATGTCGAAGAAGAGGGTAAAGTCTTCGCCCAGGCCCTCCAGCGGCGGGCTGAAGAATGACACGATCGCCAGAAAGCCGACGAAGATCGTTATGCCAAGCGGTATCTCTCGTCTCATAGTCTACTTAAGATGCGATTGTAAACATTGCCACCAGCCAGTCACCAAAGGCCTGAAGCCAGGCGGCGCCGGTCAGAGCGTACAACGTGGCTGCCACCACACCCAGAACGATCGCCACCATCGCGACACCTTTGCCGACGTCCTGTCCCTTGAGCGAGCCGAGGGATTTGGGCTCGCCCGACAGGTACGCCGAGGCGGCAAACAACTCTTCTCCGATCAGAGTGAAATCACACGCCGCGATAAAGAACGGCAACTGGGCCGGGCGGGCGGTGCCGGCAATCTGAATTGCCCCCACCGAGTTGCCGGTCTCTGCAAGAATCAACGACTCAGCGAAAAAGGCTCCCAGCAGAAAGACCGTCGCCGGCCGCTCCCGCACCATGATACCGTCGACCGCGGCCACATAGCCGAACTGCTCATCGGTCACATAATTGACCATGTCTTCGTTGTAGGCATCGGGACGACCGGCAGCCTGGTAGGCGGCCTTGATCGTCTCGCGGGCGGCGGTCATCACCAGCGAACGGGAAACCGGCATGCGAATTCTGATATCGTAGGTAGCAGCGTGTTCGGCGACACGACCGAGGATGGTAAGAGAGGCCAGCGTCTGAACGTCGTCCATGTCCTGGATGCCGGGGATATACAGGATGGGTCGGCCCATCTCGGTGGCGCGGCCGATCGCCTCATCGACCGCTTCCAGCCCGGCGATCTTGCGCACGAACAGCTCGTGGCCGCGCCGTGCGGTTTCAATAAAGAACATGACCGAGCCGCCAACCACCAGAGCCGTCAGCATCAGGTTCCACAGCCCCCAGTTGATCCACTCGCGGTGGGGAGTAAGAGCGGCGCTGATGACCGACGGGGCGCTGGACGTCTCAGCCCGTGCCGTTACGTAGAAACGGTAAGAAGCGCCCGCATGCAGACCGGTGGCCAGAAAGCTGCTTACCCCCGGCAGCACGTCGGCGATCTTCTCCGGCTCGCCGGAATCGGTTATCTGAAAGATCTCATAGCCGACCACTTTTCCCCCGACCGGCTGGTCATCGATCGACGGCACCCAGGTGAGCGCCAGATTCTCCCCGTCGTCGTAACGATAATCCTCGACCACCAGAGATGTGACGGGCGCGACCGTAGCGACCGCAACCGAATCTGCAGACACGACGGAGTTTTCCTGAGCGAAAGCCGAGAAGCCAACGATTGGTATTAAGAAGGTCGCGAGCGTGGCCAGCTTTAAGTACGAGCCAAAACGCTCCGCGCCGGCTGTGCAGCCCGATGCGATCACTACCGAATCAACCCCAGCCACTCACCAAAGATGAACGAGGTGCGACCGATAAGCAGGGACATTCGGTTCATGATCGTCAAAGCGAACATGGCGCCGAAGGTAACCATGATGGTCCAGACGCCGACCCGGGCGGTGGCGCCGAAGACGCCGGTGTGAGCCTTGCTGAAGAAGAAGTAGGCCACCCCGCAGAAAGTGCCGACCACGAGCACGATGTTGCTGAAAATCATCACCGCCGAGGCTTCGTAGCCAAGCCCCAGCAGGGGGATAATCGTCGCCTGAACCTGGGCCATGCAATTCGTGGTCAGGTAGTTCATCATCCAGAAGCCGGAGGTCGCCCCAACGACAAAGGCCAGTGGCCAGCGGGAAATCCAGCCGATTTTCGGGAAGAGCCGCATGAGCATCATGAGCCCGAGCACGGCCCCGATCCACAGCCAGGGATCGTCGCCTTTCTGATCCCAGAACTTTCCAACGAAGTTCTGCCAGAACTCGGTGACCACCCAGTAACCGGCCGAGACGCCGATGAAGATCGATTCACTCAGCTTGTACCACGGGTTGTCCCGATAGAGAAACGAGTAAATCCCCAGCGTCAGAAATCCGGCTATCCAGAGTCCCAGATGATCCATTATCGATTACTCCGAACCACCTTTGAGCGCCGTCTTGCGACCGCCGCGGAAGAAGGCAACGTTTCCGATAATAATGAAGGCGATCACGATTACGTGCGAGAACGTCTGCGAAAGCATGAAAATCGTGGCCTTGCCCTTAAAGTCCGTCAGTTTTTCAAACTCGGCGGCTCCGTTCATGCCGGCCAGCAGTCCCGTCAACAGACCCGCCCGAAGGTATGGATAGACAGTCGGCGCCTGAACGGCAGTATTGCCCGCGCCCAGCCTAAGGCCGTAACGGCTAACCGCCACCTGAACCCATTCAACCGTTCCGACAAAACCGGAGGAGAGGTTGAAAGAATAATCGATGTTTGAGAAGTTCTTTACATTCTTAACCAGCGGCACCTCGCGGTACGGAGTACCGCGAACGTCGTTGCCGAACATCGCCTCGAAACTCGTTCCCATACGCTGGATCACGAACTCGTTTCCGGCCTGATAACCGAGATTGCAGTAGTCGACCCCGTAGACGAGTTGCGTGGAATCCAATCCCATCCGTTCCATGACGGTATCAATCGCCATGTTGGCCTGGATCGGCCCCATCGGCCAAAGCCCGATTATGATTACTTTTAGCTTGCGCTTGAAGCACTCCGCCAGGAAGGCCTCAGCCATGGGCTGCAATTCAGGGGCCGATGGTGGGTCATAGTCAAACGACACCAGGACTTTTTCGCCCGGATCAAGCTCGTCCAGCGCCGTATACACGTCCCGGACATTCTCCGAAACAACAATGTTCTGCGTGATCGACATGAACAGCGGCAGGGAGATGGCAATGCCCACGTAGAGAAACACAATTCGGCGCCCCACCAGCCTGTTCTGAAGCGTGCGAATGAGCATCCACAGCAGCGACACACCGATCAGAACGATGATAATCAGAGATACGGTGGGTGAAAATACGAAGCCCGAGTGCCATCCGAATATGTTCGGCTTGCCCAGATAGGCTATCACGCAACCCACAGCGGCGACCACCAGCACGCCGATTTCGATGACCCGCGTCTTCATGGCTTAGTCTCCGCCTCCCAGGTGTGACCGCTCGATGCCGAGAATTACCCGCAGCGCTGTTGATACCAGTCCGAGGGCAATGCCGATCATAACGGCCCGCTGACCGGCTGTCTGCGGGAAGTCCATGATCCACTGCTGCAGGTCGGACATCCGGGCCCCTATAGGCATGAAGCTGGTAACCACATCGCCGACCGGCACGCGGCCAAGCATGACCAAAAAGGCGGCCACCAGCAGCATGGTTGCTTCAACGTTGCGGGCCCGGAACGCTCGGTACGATGCCGAGGCGACATAAAACGCCAGAATGGCATACATGGTTGACGACAACGGCACATACGAGTACCGATACAGCCAGTCAAAGCTGGTGCCGGTAGTCATATACTCGCGACCTCCGCCTACGCCAGCCGCGATAACAATGATAAACGACACGACGATCGCGACCGGATAACCCCACTTCTCTTTTCGCCCGACAACTTTCTTGGTCGAGATCACGATCAGGTTCAGGGCCCCAAGCACAATCGCGCACGCCTGAACGATGGAAAACCAGTCCGAGAACTTGCTGTCAAGATAGCAGAAAGGCGCCGCCGGAATGAAGTATGAGACGACGAAGACAACGCCGACAATACCAGTTATGAACAGCGGGACTTCTCTACGCATGATTATTCGATCGAGAACAAGCTCGAGAACTCCCAGATTCCGAAGGTTTCAACGACAATACCGATCACAATAGAAATCAAGATGATGGCCTTGGCATAGTCCTGGCCCTTAAGGGAGCCGAGTAGTTTAGGCTCCTTGGACAGGTAGGCCGAAGCGGCGAACAATTCCTCGCCGATCAAAGTGTAATCGCAGGCCGTGACAAAGAAGGGCAATTGGGCCGGCATGGCGGTACCGGCGATCTGAATGGCTCCCGAGGCATTGCCGGTTTCGGCAAGAATCAGCGACTCGGCAAAGAAGGCCCCCATGTAGAAGATCGTAGCGGGCTTCTCCCGCACCACCTTGCCATCGATCCCGGCGGCATAGCCAAACTGGTCATCAGTCAGATAATAGACCTGATCGGTGTGATACGAATCGGGCCGTCCCGCCTTGGCATACGCTTCTTTCACAACCTCCTTGGCCGTCACCAGCACCAACGACCGACAGACGGGGACTTCAAGATAAGTATCATAGGTAGCCGTCATTTCCGCCACGTAGCCGAGGATAATCATGCCCGCGATGGTCTGGACATTGTCCATGTCCTGGATGCCCGGAACGTAGAATACCTTCTTACCCATCTCGGTGGCTCGACCGATCGCCTCATCAACGGCGTCCAGGCCGGCGATTTTCCGGATATACAGTTTTCCGCCCGATTTGGCTCGGTTGATCATAAAGATAATGAAGAATATCACCATGGCCGTGCCTACCAGCACGTTGATCCGCCCGAGGTGTATCCACTGGACCGAGGACACCGCCGGTCCAGCCGTGGCGGCCCCACCCAGCACTTCGGCCACGACTCCATCGGCACTGGTCACCGCGGCAAACGGAACCACATTAAAGTAGTAAGGCACACCGTCTTTGGTATCCGCTTCAAGGAAGGTACCGCCCGCGGGAGCCTCACCCGCTACCTCGAATGGACCCTCAGGGCTCGTGGCCTTGAAAACCCGGTATCCAAGCACCTGGCCGCCCCGGAAATCATCGGGTGACTTCTGCCACTGAAGCAAGACCCAATCGCCGTTGTCGTTAGGGCGGTCCTGCGCGGTCAAACCTGTCACGGGGCGCGGTCCGGCCACGGCCGCGAGAATCCGCTCGGCGGCGGGATCGCCGGCCAGAGGCTGGCCTTCATCAGCTTGAGCGGCAACCGGATATGGTGCCAGGATAAGACAGAGTAGAACTGTAAGAAGCGCGGCCAAAGGCTGTGTACAGCGATCATTCAAGTCAGGTAAGTCCAGTTCTACGTCTAAGGTCCGCTTCCTGCTTTGACTCGGGCGGCCTTGGGTGCCGCAACCAATTGACGGGTGAGCCAGCGTTTTGTCAAACCGCTTGCCCGTCGACGTTCCGTGTGCCAGAACCCCTCGTGGGTCTGACGACTCTGGCGAAACGTCACAGTGACAAATCTACCGGGGCACCCGGACCAAGTCAAGCTAAAACCGGTCCGGAGCTCCAGGGCCTTTTGCTATCGGGTGCAGCCCCCGTCGGCCTCCAACGATGCCTTACCACCGGACCCAATCAACGGGTCAAAATCGGCCTTTACAAGAGCGGGGCACTGTTATATAATGCTCGACTTGATATGGAATCTCGTGCCGGTGGTTGGGCTTTCGGGTTAGGCCCTTGTGAGACAACACACTGGAGGGATCAGAGGCAAAGCGCAATTTATAGACGAGTGTGAGATGGCGAAGTTCGACAATCCCGAAGACATTAAAGTTATTGTGGCCACGGACTGCGGCTCCACCACTACCAAGGCGATTCTTATTGAATATGTGAACGGTGAGTATCGGCTCATGTCCAGAGGCGAGGCTCCTACCACGGTGGAAGCTCCGTTTGAGGACGTGACCATGGGAGTACTCAATGCTGTAGCCGAACTGGAGGAGTTGTCCGGGCGCAAGCTGTTGGATGAGAACAACCGTTTTATAACGCCGGCGCAGAGCGGGGCTGGCACCGATGTCTACATCTCCACATCGTCGGCCGGGGGTGGTTTGCAGATGATGGTAGCCGGGGTCGTACGATCGATGACAGCCGAATCGGCCGAGCGGGCGGCCCTGGGTGCCGGCGCGATCGTCATGGACGTGATCGCCTGCAACGATAAGCGCTTGCCGCACCAGCAGATCGAGCGCATCCGCTACCTCCGCCCGGACATGATCCTGCTGTCCGGAGGGATCGACGGTGGCACCACCACACACGTGGTCGAGATTGCCGAACTGGTGTCGGCGGCCGACCCAAAACCACGGCTCGGCACAGGATACCAGCTGCCGATCATCTACGCGGGCAACCAGGACGCTACGGCTGCGGTTCAGAAGACCCTATCGGATAAGGTCGACCTTCGCACCGTAGCCAATCTCCGCCCGGTTCTGGAGAT
>SMTZ1_10002046_pt1 | contig 23024 bp, 20 predicted proteins | sample DeeMarSWOR136_30_FD_25667 | JGI IMG/M metagenome (IMG submission 25667) | reverse complement strand
CTCTTCCTGCTCCTTGCCCTCGGCTGCGAGGATACGCCCACCGGCTCGACGGTAACCGTATGCTGCGACTCAAGTGCAAGCCCGATCTTCTTGAAGTCGAAGACAGATGACGACGACGGCGACGGAAATCCCCTGGACGAAGATTATCCGACAATCGACGACGAGGACGATGACATCGCCGACCACACCTGGTTCAGGGACAGTAACGGCGTGTACCACCTCTTCTTTCAGAACGAGGATCATGGTTCTGGCAGCGACATCGAACACTACACCTCGACCGATCTCCAGAGTCTGGACTACGTCGGCGTCGCTCTCCGCAAGAACCCGGGTGGTTGGGACTCATACGGTCTCTGGGCACCACACATCATCAAGCACGAGAATACGTACTTCATGTTCTATACAGGAACCAACGGCCGCGGCCCGGAAGCCAAGCAGCGGATCGGCCTAGCAACATCAACCGACCTCACGAACTGGACGCGCTACCCGATCAACAACTGCCCCGGGACATCCGGTGATGGCTGCATCTACGAATGCAATGAATGCTGGACCACCTGGGGGCTAAGAGTCCCAATCAATTCGGTGTCGTTACCGTCGCATACTCGACGAATCTGATAGACTGGATCGGTGCAGGGTTCATCAACGCAACTCGTCGACTGCCTGCAGGAATCGGGGGACAAACAACCGGCGGCCAATCGGAGAATCCGCACGTCATGTCGTACAATGGAACATACTACCTTCTTTTCTCCGACTGGCAGGATCCGGAGGATAGCGTCTCGGTGAATAATCCTCGAACGATGACGCAGTATGCTACGTCATCGACTCTCACTGCGGATTCCTTAGGAAGTTTCAATTGGACCTACCGTGGGTACATCCCCGATCCCGGTGTGAATGCGATCGAGATCCAACGCATCCGCAGTAACATCTGGATCATGTCCCAAAGCATCTCAAATGAGTGTTCCGGTGATTACACCCCCCGCCGTGAACTGCGTCTGAAATGTGTGCTTTGGGCTGATAACTTCGCGTTCGACACGTCAAATGTGAATTTTTCCTGTGACAATACGGGCCGTGCGATCAACCCGATGGCCGTGGAGGCCTCCGACGAGAACGACGACCGCAACTGATCAGTGCATTTACTTTCTGACAGGAACACCCATCCACTCACAGCAACCGACGGGTGTAAACGCCTCTGCGAATGTGTGCATCATTAATTAAGTGGCTTGTTAATAAGCACCATTGTTTCGGGGAATATGTATATTCAGGCCTTGTCCTATAACTCGAAATTGGCGAGAATACTGTAGCATCATTAAGAGGTTATTGGTACTGACACAATTAGCTCACTTGAATTTTTCAGGAGATTTCATAGGCAATGGCGATTCATAAATAATTCACCAACTGACCTCCATTGCCCACATCATATTGAAACCTTCTTCCTTGTTTTTAATTACTTGTTCGATCATATCTTCTCTACTGTGTTCGAGCCTCGTAAACAACCGAAAAGGACCTGTAAGCTCGGTAAGCATGTTAACTCCTATCGAGTGGCCGAGATGTTCGTTACCCTGCGTAAAATGCAGATACCCCCAAGGAGATAATGCCATTGCAAGCTTAGCAATCCTTATATTGATACAGTAATACTCACCACCCACTCTTAGATTATCGACCGGTCCTGTTCTCCGGGCTCCGAATGAATCAAGACCGGTACCGAGGGTAATGAATAATCTATTACCAGCCTTTAAAATATCACTCAGACAGAATTCAGTCTCGAGATAGAGACCAAGAATACTTGGATAGAGGTAGAAATTGGGCATTGAAAGCGAAGTCCTACTTCCAATAGGTATCCTCACATTACGAGTGCTTTCATCTCCTTCCGCCAAATAATTGTATAGCGATCTGACCGCATTTATAGTATGCCCACTGAGAAAAAAGGCGAGCCCCGAGAAGTAAAGCCAATCATCACGTGAAATATGTATACCCGATTTATTCATATAATAAATGTAACCTGTCACGTCATTTCCATGTATACGAACAAATGTCTCTGCAAATCGACTAATTATGACGGGATCTAAGCCCCATCGTAAGTGATACACAAAAGGCATAATATGGTTATATATGTAGAAGACGGCTCCTTCAATCGATGTATTACCATATATTTCACTGAAATAATTTATAAGTCTAGAATTAAACAGGTTTTGATAAAATCCAGCTTCATTCTTAAGAATGTGAAACTTTTTCACTTCTGGATTAGCCAGTACACGTCGTAGTTCTAAATAATTATCAACATCATATTTATCTTTCCAATTGTTAAACACAAACTTAGGCACAAGTTGAGACCAATCACTTAAATCCAGCCAGAAATGTTGATTTTTCCTTTTGTTATTGATCTGATGTGCCACCTCATGACTGTAATAGGATGCGGCGTGACTTAAATACAAAATTAAAATTAAATGACTAACTCTGCCACAGACCGATTTTTTCAGGTTGGTCTTATCAGCTAGAAAATCGGCACCCGTATTAAGTAGCTGTGTTGCGCTGAACCAAGTTATTGTGTTTGCATCGTAACCATGCAGAGGATTGGAAAAGGGAACTAGAATGAATCGGTTTTCCTGATGAATTTTTCCTGAGGAGCTGGTTCGTGTTGCATTTTCAGCATAAACTAGGGGAGAATTTACAATAATAAAAATAATCAAAATTAAAATCGAAATGCTGCATATCGATCTTTTACAATGGATAAAGAGTATCATCATTTTTCCGGTTCAATAAAGTCGGCAGGTTCGAAAAAGCATACAGAAAGACTCCCCGGATGCAATTCTCTTCATAAACACTCTCTATCTTTCGGAGAGCATTTAGCCCCCCATTCGTGATCATCTTCGTAGTGTTCTCAGAATCCTGGAGTAACCAGAAGAATCCGCAGCCGACTATTCTCGTTTTACGATAACCAGGGTGAAATCGTCTTGATAATGCTCTGAACCGGAAAACTCCTGCGTCGCCTGAACGATCTTATGGATAATCTCCGAAGCTGGTAAATCCATAGAGCGGTGCACCACCGCCTCCAATCTTTCAACGCCAAATTCCTCATCTTCTCCCCTCATAACCTCGACAACACCATCGGTATGCAGAAGCAACAGGTCTCTCGGTGCGAGCGCAACCTCTAAGGTATCATAGGATACATCCTCGAGAATACCACTCAAGAGAGGACCTCTATTCTTTAACTTCTCAATGCTACCGTCAGTACGAAAGAGTATCGGTGGATTATGTCCACAGTTAGCATATGCAAAATGGCCATCCAAGGGATTCAGAACTCCATATACCGAAGTTACAAAGTTTGCATCCCCGACGAAGTCCGGGAGTAGTCGGTTCAGCGTGTTGGCGACAAGTGCCGGTTCTGAACCGCTACGGGCTTGAGTGCGCAAAAGTGCGCGAAATGCTGTCATGATCAACGCCGCAGGGATACCCTTCCCGGATACATCCGCAACTACAATACCCATTCTACCGTTTGGTAACCGAATGTAATCGAAGTAGTCTCCCCCAATTTCATAAATAGAGATGCAGGTTCCTGCGATGTCATAACCAGGTACATCCGGGGGTTTGTCAGGAAGGAGACGGGATTGCACATGCTGTGCGAGTCTTAGCTGCTCCCCTATCAACTTTTTTTCCAGGATTTGCCGGTGCAGCATGGCTTTCTCGACCGAGATAGCAGCCGCGTCGGCGAAAAAACGAAGGATCTCGACATCACTGTCGCTATAGATAGCGATCGTATCACTTTCAAGATTCAATGCACCAATTGCACGTTCATCCCTCACAATAGGGACGGCAACCTCCGAGAGTGTCTCCTTGCGACCTTCAATGTAACGAGTATCGTGGCGAACGTCTGGAACCACAACGCATTCGCCGGTTCTAATCACATACCCAATGATACCTTTGCCCATAGCGAGCATCGGATCGATACTGGGTTGGGGTATATCGAATCCTCGCATGACAATGCCAGCGATCAGTTCTCGTGGACGTTTCTTGTACGGGTGCACGAGGTCCTGGTTGAGCACAAAGATACCAGCCGCATCGTAGTCCAGAACAGAGCGAACCATGTCCAGCAGATGGTTCAGTATCTCATCAAGATCCAACGTATCGCGGATCGAGTGGGAGATCTGTGCTAGAAGCTGATATTTGTTCTCGGCGGTCAGTTCCATACTCACAGATTACCATGATGAAACCGACATTGTCATCTACCATGTGTCGCTTGTGGTGAATTCCTGTTTCTGCAGAGAATACCTGTGCTCTGACAGTATAAAGTAGGCAAATTATGGCTTTGCGGTATGCAAAAAAGTTCTAGTACAAAACCGGCTCCCCGTCTGTTACCCTCTTCGGATTGTTCTGAGAATCCGGAGCTGTCCAGAAAAATCCGTAACCATCTTGATATCAGTTATTTATTCTCACGACTCATCCGCATCGATTTCTTGCTAGATTGAGCCTCTTAAGAGGAGCCCGCTAATCGCAAGAATAGCAATGTGAGCGGAATATTTAGAAGGAGGTACAAATATCACGAGAGGTATAACCATATACAAATTGTGCAATTAAGAGCATAGGCATCTTGACAAGAACTCGAATATCCTATAGATTGAGTTATGCGAATTTATCTAGATTGTATTCCCTGTTTTGTTCGTCAGGCGCTGAATTCAGCAAGATTAGTGACCAGCGAGGAGCACATTCACGAGAAGGTGGTGAGAGAGGTTCTTCGCTTGGCGATTGATTTAGATGTGAGCCAGAGTCCGCCAGCGATTGGCCAACAGATACACCGATTGATTCGGAAATTGGTCAAAGACAATGATCCGTATCGCAAGATAAAGGAACGGTTCAACAAGTTAGCCTTGAACCTCTATCCCAAATTAAAAGACTGTGTCAGGACATCTGAAGACCCGCTTGCGACAGCAGCTCGACTGGCCATAGCGGGAAATATCATCGATTTTGGCGTCAATAGTACATTGGAGGAATCCTACGTTAAGGAAACAATCAGCGATTCGTTGAGCGGCTATTTAGATCCTGAGCAAATTCAGGATCTTAAGGATGCTGCAATGGCGGCAGAGAAAATCCTCTATCTGGCAGATAACGCCGGTGAGATAGTTTTTGATCGCTTACTGATTGAACAGTTGCCTGCTGAAAAGATTGTTGTGGTTGTCAAGGGTAGGCCCGTAATAAATGATGCAACGATGGAAGATGCCGAGTTTACCGGCTTAACCGAAATAGTGGAAGTAATTGATAACGGCTCAGATGCACCGGGCACAATTCTGCAAGACTGTTCTAATACTTTCCGGGATCGTTTTGAGGATGCTGATTTGGTCATAGCCAAAGGACAGGGTAATTATGAAACCCTGAGTGAGGTGGACAAAAATATTTTCTTTATATTAAAAGTCAAGTGCTTTGTTATTGCGAGAGACATTGGCTGTGAAGTCGGTGAGATGATTTTACAAAAGAGCAAATCATAGAGATTAACAAATTTTAAAAGGGATCGCTTCTTACACGAGGATTCTTCTGTCCTGATTTGAGATAGAACACAGTTGACCATTCCACCCCTCATCTGATCTGCAAAACCCGACTTATTTGTGCCGGTTTCCCTGTTCCATGAGGACCAGTCGCTCCTTGGTACAGGCCCTGCCCATGATTGATGCGAACACACATAGCGGGACCGAAGGTTATGCCGTCCACCTATTGTTCTTTCCAACTCCCTTATCGTCTCCATGTTCACCGCTACTGTGAGATTCCTTGTTCTCGATCAATAGTAAAATAGGTTTCCCCTGAAAACTCGACATCGTGCACAGCATGATCTTTGCGCAAATGGTCCAGGTATTTTAAGACTTCGTTGCGGTGCATCCCCGTTAAGGAAGAAATATCCTCCAGCGTCATCGGTCGAATTCTCAGCATCGCTACAATTTCATCTCCTTTTTCTTCTTGATATGCCGGGCTGTTTCGCCTTTCCAATTCAGTAATTACTTCAACGTTGCCTTCAAACAGCGACGAAATCTCGTTTAATTTCTCCATACTGATTGGTGGAGCATGCCCAATTCCTGGTGGGCGAACAACAGTGGTAAGCTGAATTTTTGTTGGCTCGATCCAACGGGTTGCTTCAGCCAATTTCTTGATATGGCCCAGCCTATCATTGATCCCCTTGACGAAAAGGATCTCCAACCATGTTTCTCCTTTGAATTCCTTGCGGAATTGATGGATACCCCAAATAACATCCGAAACTTCCAATGAGGGCACCGGTCGATTGACTTTTTTGAAAACGTCTTGCAAGGCGGCATCAAGGGACGGGACAACTAGATCAGCCTGCATCAGATTTTGACGAACCTCTGGATCAAACAGCAGCGAGCCACTGGTCAGCACGGCTACCGGCGTATCAGTAAGTCTTTTCACCTTACGTATCAAGGCGCCGATCTTCGAATTCAAGGTGGGCTCACCCGAGCCGGAAAAAGTGACGTAATCGAGATGGATGGTATGCATCTCGGCAAAATATCTCTCCAATGCTTGTGTAACCAGCTTTTCTGACACATATTCTCTTCTCACGATGGTTTTTTCCCTGGTATTTCCCAATTCGCAGTAGATGCAATCATAGGTGCACACCTTCATGGGAATTACATCCACGCCTAATGACATGCCGAGCCGCCGCGACGGCACTGGCCCGTAAATTTGGTTCGAGAACGAAGTATCCTTTGATTTTTCTTTCATTTCCATTTGCCTCCGGCCCTACCAGTTCCGCCGGCCTTTGCCACGACCCCCCCGCCAACCACGGCCTTTGCCTCGCCCGCCACGACTTTTACGTCGCCCCCGACCTTGTCCAGTTGGTCCTCCGAAAAAATCAAAGATTTGCCCCAAGAGACCACCCTTATTGACCTGTTTTAAGCTGGATTGCCCACCAGAAATCCCGGGAGGATTCGGTATCGTTTCATCTCGCATTGTAGAGATTTGGGAAGGCGGTGGTGGGTAAGAACTCCGAGCAGATAATGCGGTCTCCATCTCTTCCATGGAAATGGCACCATTAGGGCATTCAGCTACACAGGAGCCGCAATCGATACAAGTTGCTGCATCGATTTTAACCACTTGATCAACAGTGATGGCCTCTACGGGGCACACTTCCGAACATATTCCACAACCGGTGCATTTGTCTTCATCAACCTGTACAGCCATTTAAATCGCTCCTTCTTGCGTGTCGGTATTCTAACTTGTGAGTGTTCTTGTCTCGCATTCGGTTTCTCGGTTTTCCGAGTTCATATCACCAATGACCACATTCGGAAAAAGCCCCATTGTTTTGAGGTGATTGGCCCCTCCGTCGACGGCGATCACTAATTCAAATTCCGTGGTTAGCGCTTTCACGCATTCGTAATCACCGATTTCACCATTGCAAACAATGCATCCGTTCAAGTTGATCTCCATGCCATTTTGTGCTTTATCCAGCTCACCCGATCCGACAATTGGATCAGTCTCCATTTCGGACTCCAAACAAACTCGTGCCGATTCGTACAATATTTGCGCCTTCCTCGATGGCCTGTTTGTAGCTATTACTCATCCCCATGGAGAGGTATCTCATTTCAATATGCGGCACGTTTTCCGCTGCCAGTTGGTCAAAAATCTTTTTCGTCAGGCGAAAATAAGGCCTAGCCTCTTCGGGATTACCAAAACGCGGACCCATCGTCATGAGTCCCAGGATTTTGATATACGGCAATTCCGCAACTTGCCTGACAAGAGACATCACTTCATCGGGCGGCACCCCGGTTTTGTTGGATTCCTGACCACTGTTGACTTCAATCAGTACAGGCATGACTTTGCCAATGGCTGCACAGCGGCTGTTCACAGCCTCGGCTATCCGCAGAGAATCAATGGTTTCAATCATGTCAAACAATTCAACCGCTTTTTTTACTTTGTTCCGTTGCAGGTGCCCGATAAGATGCCACTGCACCTGGTGGGGCGCCTCCTGTGTTTCCCATTCCTTCAATGCTTGCATCATCGTTTCGGCCTCTTGAACATAGTTATAGCCGATGGCGGTGATCCCGGATGCTATGGCGGTTTTCAATTCAGCCGAAGTGCGTGTTTTGGCAGCAGCCACCAGGAGAACGTGCGGCGAAAGGGATCCTTTCACTGTTCTTACCCGTCGTTCCAGACTGTCTTTTTTCATTGTTCGCCTCTTGTTTGAAAGAGCAGAGGGAATACGATATCGCTCGTACAACAGGGAATCCAGACTGCAAGGAACAAGAAAAGGCCGATCACCACCACGGTGAAAAATCCAAAGCCCGCTCCCAAGGCCATGGTTATGTGAAACAAAGATGCCCAAGTGCTTAACAACACATGACCGGCGTGGGGAAATTTTGTTGATGGCCGCCAGTAGGCAAACGCAATCCCGGCGAATGCCGACAGATTAACAAACCAAAATTTCTCTATGAATCCGAGATGAATGCCCCGATTTGGTAAATCCAACAGGATTTCTCCAATATATGGGATAATGCAATCACTCAGGCTGCCGATCCCAATGGACCCAAAGTATCCGATCATTAGGGTCGGCAAGATTTTGCCAGGACCATGGAGCCTATACATCCCGGCTGTTACCAATGCACTGAGGAATATGTGAAAAGGATGAAAAACCCAGAACAACGTTTCAAATACAGAGAGGGGCACATGAATACGAAAGGTAATTACCATGATTGCAATTCCCGTCAACGCTCCAAACAGAGTGAAAGGCGCATGAGCCTTAAGTTCATTCAGTATGGTTTTCGGAACTGTCCCATCCGGGTTTGTCTCATTAATAACAACCATGCAACTACTAATCGCCTATCAAGTTTTCGTCGGAATTAAGATTTTCTCCATGATCACAGATCAATACGCCGTTTAAGTGATCTATTTCATGCTGTATCACTCGCGCCCAAAGGCCTGACATCTTTAATTGTATTCTTCGCCCTTTAAAATCATAACCACGCACATGAAGCTGTTCGTTTCGCGTTACGTTAACCTGTACATCAGGCAAGCTGAGACATCCTTCAACCATCTCTGCTTGCCCGCTGACATCCTTTATTTCTGGATTGATGAGGTTTATCGCGCGGCCTTCAAGCTCGCAAACAAACAATCTCTTTGTAATGCCCACTTGGGGAGCCGCCAAGCCAATGCCATTATTTGTCCGCATAACATAAAGCATCTCATTGGTCAAATCTCTAAGCTCTCCATCAAACCTGCTAACCAGTTTACAAACTTGTCGTAAAGCGGCATCGGGATAAATCTTCAAACTCAATTGCTGTCTATGTGATTTCACAATCAGTTTTCCTGATTCTCACCGCTAGAGCTTCAAGCTGCACGACATTGTGTTTCGTTCAGAATTCGTTCAACCGGAATTAAGTTCAAATTTATTCTTCATTTTGTTCGAGTTCCTTGATTCGGTCCATGATCTGCTCCATTTGCTTCTGCAAGTTATCGGCTTGTTTTTTAAGAGCGGCTACTTCTTCCTTTTTGCTGACTGCTTTCTGCGAGGAACTCAATGCCGCATTTATTGGCTGAGCATTTCCAGTGCCTTCTCCCATGCCCATGCCACGGCCCATACCCATGCCACGCCCCATGCCCATGCCGCGCCCCATACCCATGCCGCGGCCCATGCCTTTGCCGCCGCCTATTCCAGCACCAAAATGACTCTGCACACTGGGTGCGGAAGCACTGGCCAGCGTGCCGGATTTGTACTGCTGAACAGCCTGCCGCACTTGGCCACTGACGCCTGTGATCACTTGTATTCCGGCCGCGCCAAATGTCTGAAAAGCATTTGGACCGCAATTGCCGGTCAGCACGACCGACACATCTTTGTTTGCCATGAGCTGCGCGGGCTGAATGCCTGCGCCGCCTCCCAGGGCAATATTGGGATTTGGAATGGGCTCGAACTCCAAAGTGTCCGGATCAATAATCAAAAAGTAAGCACAACGACCAAAGCGCGCCTCCACCGCATCATCAAGCGTAGGGCCCGTGGATGTCACTGCAATCTTCATTTTCTTACCTCCTATGTTAGATGCCTTTATTAAATTGATCCCAAAGATTAACCATAGCCTTAAAAGCCGGTCCTTTGCCGTATTCAATTACTGTTTTCCCCACCATAAGCGCATCATTTACATTACGATCAAAGGGAATCCTGGCGATAACACGCGACCCCATATCCGTCGCAATGGTTTCGATCCGTTCAGCCTGCTCTCGATTAAGATCAGCCTTGTTGATGACAATAAGTGAGGGAATGCCAAAATGACCAGTGAGGCTAAGCACACGCTGCATATCGTGCACGCCCGAAACAGTAGGCTCGGTAACAATGAGGACTCGATCCGCCCCACTGATGGATGCGATGACGGGGCAGCCGGTTCCCGGAGGACCGTCACCAAGGATGAGTTCCTTCTTCAACCTTTTGGAGAGGTCCGCGGCAACATTACGCACCTGAGTTACAAGCCGTCCGGAATTTTCCTCGGCGATTCCCAGACGAGCGTGCGACATGGGGCCATAGTCCGTGCCCGATACATACCATTTGCCCACCATGCTGGGCTTGGTGGTGATGGCGTCAAATTCGCACACATATTCGCATAGACCACACCCTTCGCAGGTCAACTCATCAATCTTGTATGTTGCCATTCCTTGATCATTCAATGGCCCATCCGAACGAATCGCACCAAAATGGCAGGCTTCAGCGCACTGGCCGCAGCCGGTGCACTTTGACGTGTCAATTATCGCTTTTTGTCCTCCGATAAAGTCATGTGCTTCCCTAATGGCTGGCACGAGCAGCAAATGCAGATCAGCGGCATCCACATCGGTATCAGCCAGCACCTTGTTATCGGCGAGCATGGCCAAAGAAGCGACCACCGTGGTTTTTCCTGAACCCCCCTTGCCGCTGATAATAGCGATTTCCTTGTAGTTACTGGCATTTCCAGTGGAAAGGGAGTCCAACGGTCCCGCCTTTACGAAAAAATCTTCTTCTTCGGGGGGCTCAGGTGGCGTGCTACCAACCAAACACGAGATGCCGTTAAAAATGTCCAACAGATTTTCCTTTAATTCCGGAAAGGTGTGCGTCAGTATTGTTCCGCTGGAATAGGCCTTTGCGTATTCACGCTTATATGGAATTCTGCCTACAATTGGAATTTCCAAGCGTTCGGCATACTCCGTGATGATAGCGTCTACTCCATCCGAACGGTTGATCACGATACAGGTTGGCACCTTCCTTTTTAATGTCAGCCCTACAGCCAGCTTGAGATCATTCAGGCCGAAAGGAGTCGGTTCCGTTACCAGAACAGCCACATCTGCATCAGTAACAGTCTCGACCACCGGGCATGAAGTGCCCGGCGAGGCGTCTATGATATTGATGACTCCCGGGTTGATATGCTTTTTTACGCTTTTAATAACAGCGGGCGCCATCGCTTCCGCGATATTTAAAATACCGTGTGCGAAAAAAAACGGTTGGTTTTGGGGGGCAGCTTCAATGCGTCCTACCTCGACCGGCCTTTCCGTAAGCGCCTTTTCCGGGCAAATATAGGAGCAAACACCGCACGAATGACAGAGTTCGTTGAAAATCAACACCTTGTTTTTTACGACCGCAATAGCGTTGTAATAACACGCCTCAGCGCACTCACCACAGCCCGTACATAATGTTGCGTCCCACACGGGCTTCATGACCTCAACAGGTTCTCTTTCAGTGAATTCTGGTTGAACGAACAAATGATCGTTTGGCTCCTCGACATCACAGTCAAGGAGTCGAACCGTTTCTCCACGATCAGCCAGCGCGTAGGCTAAATTGACGGAGAACGTCGTCTTGCCTGTTCCGCCCTTGCCGCTAGCGACTGCCATATTCATAAGATGGCCTCCTGATATTGATTGACAGCCTTTTTGCGAAACACAAAGGTCATTTCCCGCTTTTAATGTTTTTTCTGTACGGCGTCATTTTTCCCCAGCATACGCCAATGCCACCCATAATCTGTCGTTCAAGATCCTTTGCCCTCGAAAATACCGCCGTTTCCATCCGCAATGAACCGCCATATATTGCTGCCGCATCTCGGGCATTTTTTAAGTGGTATTGGCGAACCTCCAGTTATCCGTGTCGATTATTCTTTTGACACTTCAGTTTCCAGTTCGGCAATCCTCTTTTTGATCTCAGCAAGGGCATTTTCGAAATACTCCGCCTGTCCCTGAAGTGATTCGATCTCCTTTTGCCGAGTCGGCGCCGCGCCATAAGGCGCTGCGTATGGCACGTGATATCCGTAATAGGGCACGGCCCAACGTCCGCCGCGTCCTCCCCGGAAACCGAAGCCCATACCGCGACCGAAACCAAAGCCGTATCCACGTCCCGGAATCGGATTCGCAAATCCGGGTACCGGATATCCAGCGCAATAACCTGCGGCTCGCCCTGTCATGGGTCCCATCCCACCGGGACCAGTTCCATCTCCACCTGGCATCTCTATCACCTCCTTCAACCATAAACAAAACTTTATAGAAGCAAGAGTCTATTTATCTTTACTAAAACAAGTTCTTCTCCACTTTAAGGTATTTATATTTTTGATAATTCAGTATTTTACTCAATCCCAGTGTCCTCTTACATTGGGACCGCCAACCTCTTTTAAGTCTCCTTTTTCGTAAAGCTTTAAAACTTCTTCAACTGTTCCAGTGGCACCGGTCACAACTTTTATCCCTGCTGTGTCAAGTACTCTGAATGCGGTTGGTCCGCAGTGTCCCGTTATCAATACACTGGCACCCAAGAGAATAAGTGCTTCCCCCGCCTGTACACCGGCTCCATGAACAGCAACTATATTCTTACGGTTGTTCACGGCTTCAAACTCTCCGGTATCACTATCGAAAATGATTAAATAACCAGCTCGCCCGAATCGAGGATCGACTTCACTATTCAGGTTATCTCCAGTAGACGTAACCGCGATCTTCATTTATTACCTCCCCGTTTTCCACTTTCCTCCAAGTTCATACGATTATTCCTATGGATAATGCTACTTTCATTGCAATCAAGCTCCTACATATCCAATGGCATGATTTGTACCAGAGAAGGATACATTTAATATCGATCTTGTAACCTATTGTTTATAAGTAAAATAATCATCCGTATTGAAAAAGGGATGAGGTTTTGAAAAACACTACAGTTGCAGTTATGAAAACATATATTAATATTCAAATGATGCATTCCTGCAACCATATATGTGTATCTGTAAGCACAAAATTAGAGATTTACCTGTCCCTTCTATTTATTACGTTCTGTTCCTTACTCTGGATCGGCTGGCGAAAATCATTGATGGTAGTTCAACCCGATACCGTCATCCGGTGGCACAAGAGAGGATTCCGGCTGTACTTGCGATGGAAGAGCCGGCCGAGATGGCGGGGTAGGCGAAAGGTTAACAAAGAGAATCGCGATCTCATTCGTAACATGTCACGGGCAAATTCACTGTGGAGTGCGCCACTGTTGCCATACTCAACTAGTCCATCGAAAGCATGGTTTTCGGTTCGGATGACATTAATGGAAGGGATAAGTACAACGGCGTTGTCCCCGGCAAGAATGCACTTATCGAAGTAGCCAAGGACTCTAATGAATGGACGGAGTAAATAGCATCGTGTTAATGTATTCTATATGAGAAACAACTTTACCACAAGCAAGGGAGCTGACGGCAACTACATAGAGGGTCATGCGGCAAACAGAGCAAGAAAATTGATGGGGGTTTCTTGAACGGTAATACTTACTCAATTATTGTTGGGACCGGCAGCTACATCCCTACAAAAACGGTTCATAATAGGAGTTTTCTCCAGAATGAGTTCTTTGATATGGATGGGAATGGTTTCGACAAGCTTAATAGCGAGATTATTGAGAAATTCGAAAGCATAACAGGAATTACAGAAAGGCGATACGTTACAGATGACCTTGTTGCATCTGATATTGCTTATTTCGCTGCAAAGGATGCTCTGGAGTCCTCAGGAATCAAGAGGGAGGAACTCGACTACATTATTCTGGCCCACGACTTCGGGGATGTGAAAGCAGGGAATAGAAGGGCCGATTTCGTTCCAAGCCTTTCTTCGAGAGTAAAGCAAAAATTGGGGATAGAGAATCCAAATACAGTCGCCTATGATGTCGTCTTTGGTTGTCCCGGCTGGGTGCAGGGAATGATACAAGCCAATTATTATCTTAAGTCAGGTGATGCCAAGAGGGCTCTTGTTATAGGAGCGGAGATCATTTCCAGGATCTCAGATCCTCATGACAGAGACAGTATGATATATTCCGATGGAGCAGGCGCTACCATTATTGAGGCAATAACAAACAGCGAGCCCGTTGGAATACTATCTCATGCAGCAAGATCTGATACACTTGAGCAGGCATATTTGCTGTGGATGGGAAAGTCGAATTGTCCTGATTATGAAGGCAACGATATATTCATAAAGATGGATGGTCGTCGTGTATATGAGTATGCTTTAATGACAGTTCCGAAAGTGGTCAAGGAGAGCATTGATAAAGCAGGTTTGACTATCAATGATATAGACAAGTTTCTAATTCATCAGGCAAATGCAAAAATGGATGAAGCAATATTGAAACGCCTGACCAGGTTATATGGTGTAAAGGATGTGCTTCCCTTTATCATGCCTATGACGATATCTTGGCTTGGAAATAGTTCGGTTGCAACCGTGCCGACATTACTTGATCTGCTGTATAAGGGGAATCTTGAGAACCATGAGTTGAAAAAAGGGGATATTCATGTATTTGCTTCTGTGGGTGCGGGGATGAACGTAAACTCGATGGTATATCGAATACCATGATTTGTATTGCATAGAAAAGCACTTCTGCCGGGCTTCCTCAAGCTGTACAGTGAGCGCATTAACCTGATACCGCTCCCACCTGATATCCTAAGATAGTTCGAAAAAATATTCTGGTACCCTCATTGACTTTTGAGATCGCCCTTTGAACAATATTGCTCGTTGTATCTGCTAATTCTCAATTGATGCTTAGGAAAGAACACCTTATGCCATATAAAGAACTTAATGGGGTCAAGCAAATTGATTGAGATCGATGGATCTTTCGGTGAAGGCGGCGGACAGATCCTGCGCACATCCCTGGCGTTGTCGCTCCTTACGGGGAGGCCATTCCGGATTAAGAATATCCGTGCGGGACGCCAGAAACCGGGGCTGTCGAGACAGCATCTGGTAGCGGTTCGCGCCGCGTCTGAAATCAGCCAGGCCAAGGTTGATGGAGCTTCAATCGACTCTGTGGAGCTCTCGTTTGTTCCGGTTGAGATCCTTCCAGGCGAGTACCATTTTACTGTTTGTACAGCGGGAAGTGCCACATTGGTTCTTCAGACCGTCCTACCCGCTCTTCTGCTAGCTTCGGGGCCGTCATGGCTCACTATCGAAGGTGGCACCCACAACCCGTATGCCCCGTCGTTCGATTTCTTGCAGAAGGTATTCCTCCCCATCATAAACCTAATGGGGCCTACGGTCGAGGCATGGCTTCTGCGCCACGGTTTTTATCCCATAGGTGGCGGTCGGTTCGAGGTGACTATTCAGCCGGTCAAAGAACTATCCCGCATCAACCTTTTGGAGCGGGGCAAAATCCAGCGGTACAGGATCCATGGGGTCGTCTCAAAAATCCCGCTGAAGGTCGCCGAGCGCGAGGTCAAGACCGTAATAAAGATGTTGTCATTGCCTGAGAGCTGTACCTCTGTCGAAGAGGTCGATTCGCCGGGGCCGGGTAACACAGTGGCAATCGAGATCGAAAGCGAACATGTCTCTGAGGTTTTCACAGGCTTCGGCATAAAGGGGATGCCGGCTGAAAAGATCGCGATGTACGCGGTTAATGAAGTGCGCCGGTATCTTTCTGCCGGCGTACCGGTGGGCACGTACCTTGCCGATCAGTTGCTTGTTCCGATGACATTGGCCGGTGGCGGCACCTTCCTGACACTGACCCCATCGCACCACACTAACACAAACATCCAAATTATGAAGCGTTTCCTCGACGTGAAGATCAACACAGAGCAGATAGGACAGGATATCTGTAGAATTGAAATCAACAATAAAGGTTAAACCTGTCACGTACAAAAACTCCGTCCACGTTGGCATCTTTGCACTTAAAATGTCTGATTCCCCAATCGTAACCCTAAGAGAAAACTGCTAATTGCAAGAATAACAATGCGGACGGAATATCTAGAGGGCACAGCAGCTAGAATCGACGCCTACCGCCGCCATAACCACCACCGCCACGGCGACCCTCGGTGCGAGGACGTGCCACACTGACATTGATTGTCCGCCCCTTCAGCTCCTTTTCGTTCAGAGCTTCGATCGCGGCTTTGGCCTCGGTGTCATTGGACATCTCGACGAATCCGAATCCTTTCGGCCGGCCAGTATCCCTGTCCGTAATGATGTTTACAGAGTCTACCTGTCCGTGAGCCTCAAAAGCTTTCCGCAAATCGTCTTCACTCACATCGAAAGACATGTTGCCTACATAAATCTTCATCGTGACCTCCTCTCGGCCTCAAATGATTACACTAAAACCACTCGTCACAGTTTTTTTGGAAAGAAATTATGTAAGTCCAACAATAGAGAAGATTAACAAGATAGGTTCCGTTTATCGTCTTTATCTGGATTCTTAAATAAATTCAATCCCAAATCCTTCTGTTCAGTTGTTGAGTGTAATACAATTAGTAATAAACACAAGCGCTAAATAATGACTTGTGCTAAATAAAGAATAACTAGTTGATAGAATTGACGTTATGTGAGGTGAACCTGCAGACTTCGATTGACTCAATTCCCTCCGGCAAGCCGTGCACACGCTGGTACTTTTTTCAGGGTTACTCCCGGGAACGCTCGTGTCGCTCCAGCATCAAGCATCTTGAATGCAATTTCGCAACGAGAGGTCGCAACAATTCTTAGCGGAAACACAAAAGAAACCTGCTGTCAATAGTCCTGGCTTCCTACATGAGAAGTTGGCTCACCAGAAACAATCCTTTTCATGAACACTCTCTAATTTCTGCATCGGTGCAATATAGCGTGAAGGCCACCTGATCCGAAGCCTCGCATACCGGCACCATATTTTTATTCACCAAGTGCAACATTTTACTGTCCCCGCACGTCTTCTAAGTAGTCAGGCGAATCGCACCAATCACACGGCGATCGCTTGAATCCTGAAACTCTATGGGAGTGGTCGAGATACAGCAGCGGGGTATATCTCGACAGGAGGAGAATCAGAATGAAGCCTCTGTCGATCTATCTATTCTGTATGTTACTTCTGCTCTTGCTTACCTCCCCTGGTGCTGCCCAGCAGGATTCAGGAGATCAACAAGAGAAGCAAGGTATTGGTGAGGTCCTATTGGAGTTGATCGAAAAGGATGGTATAGAGACAGCCATCAAGCAATACAATTTTCTGAAACGAACCGCCGCATACAAATACGATTTCGGTGAATCACAGCTGCTGGATCTGGGGAAGGTACTCTTTTCCAGCGGCAAGACGGAAGCCACCATTGAAATCCTGAGGTTCAATATTCAAATATTTCCGAAATCAAGCGGGACGTTGTACTCCTTGGCAACGGTCCTACTGCAGAACTCAGATGTGTCGGGAGCAAAAGAGCATTTCCAAAAGGCACTGGATATCAACCCGGACGACCAGCACAGCCGACGGTATCTGGCCGGTATCTATATTGTTGAGCATTACGACAAGCAAGAATACCAGATACCGATGCGAGACGGCATCAAGCTTCACACACAAGTGTACACACCCAAGGACAAATCCACCACGTATCCCATTCTCTTCACAAGGACTCCTTACTACGGTTTTTACGCCGCAGAGGAGGTGCTTGACCACTTCAGTTATCCAGGGCCTGGCCCCACGTTTCCCGCAGAAGGCTACATTTTCGTGATTCAGGACGTTCGCGGGCGATTCCTGAGCGAGGGCGCATTCCAGGTCATGCGCCCGAACACGGCCGACCATGACGATCCCGGTCAAACCGATGAAAGCACCGACGCCTTCGACTCAGTCGAGTGGCTCGTGAAGAATGTAGAAAACAACAACGGAAGAGTCGGTGTTCACGGATTGTCGTGGAGCGGTTACTACGCCGCGCTCTCCCTGGTGAACGCCCACCCGTCAATAGTTGCCGTTGTCATAGAGGCACCTGTCTCAGAAGGGTTTCTCGGAGACGATTACCACCACAACGGCGCCCTGCACCTTCTCTTTCCGTTCCGCTGGCTCAACAACGTGGGCCTCGTTGAGCGCGAGGGGCCATCCGCCGACATTCAGCCGCCTGTATACCAAGAGAAAGTTGATAACTATTTTTCCTTTCTCCTGGAACTGGGACCTCTATCCAACGTCAACGAAAAGTGCTTCCGGCACAAGGTACAATTCTGGAACGATATCGTGGAACACGGCACCTACGATGAGTTTTGGAAGATCCGCACGCTCGGGCAATACATGAAGAATATCGACAAACCGGCGATCCTTGTTGCCGGGTCCTGGTTCGATGATCAGGACCTGTACGGCACTCTCCATACCTACCGGGCCATTGAAGACCAGAACCCGAGAGTATCCAGTTCGCTCGTCATGGGCGTCTGGAACCATGCAGCCTGGTGGCGACAGAAGAAAGAACCCTGGGGTGATGTAGGATTGCCGGTAAAAGAAACAGGAGACCACTACCGGAACGAAATTCTCTCGCCATTCTTCAAGTCACATCTCAAGGGTGATGGTGAATTTATCCTGCCGGAGGCCCTGGTATTCGAGAGCGGCACGAATGAATGGCGCAAATACGAATACTGGCCCCCGAAGCACACCGAACCTAAAAAGTTATTCCTGGGCAGTGACGGAAAGCTCCTGAACACACCGCCCAATAGCGATGCCACGGATTGTTCTCAATTGGTCAGCGATCCCGCTAATCCTGTCCCTCACCTTCCTGCGAATGGTATCGGCGGTTGGAACGCTGCTGTAATGCACTTCGATCAGCGTTTCGCCGCAGCGCGAGAAGACGTTCTGGTCTTTCAGGGCGAAGTCCTGGAGGAGGATATGACTCTTGTCGGACCGATCAAAGTCGATCTCCATGTGTCGACCACGGGGACCGATGCCGATTGGGTGATGAAGGTTATCGATGTGCATCCTGACGATACGGACTATCTCTCTGGATATCAAATGCTGGTTCGTGGTGACATCATGCGTGGCAAATTCAGGAACAGCTTCGAAGATCCAAAACCATTCGTGCCGGGCGAGGTGACTCGGGTAACATTCACGCTACTCGATGTGAATCATACCTTTCGCAAGGGCCACCGGATCATGGTACAAGTTCAGAGCAGCTGGTTCCCGATGTTTGATCGCAATCCACAGACATTTGTCGACATCTACCAGGCGACGGAAGCCGATTTCCATAAGGCGACACACACGGTCTACCACTCACAGGAATTCCCTTCGCACATAACCGTAAGGGCACTGCCGAAATGAACATCGTAGTATTCCGCGTATATATGAGAATGTTTAGGTATATTATTTCCCTGACAATTGTTGTTGGCTAGAGAAAATCGGGGCGGACCAGTATTAATATTTCGGAAATTTGATATTACGCTCAGTGATTCTTTTTCTCCAGAGTTATATAGGACGACAGTTCAGAATAATCCCGTTTCTCATCTGATATAGCAGATACTGATCCAGCTAATCTATCGCCTCGAAGGTATATGTCAAGTACAACAAAATGTTTGTGCCGCATTGCATCACGTGTTGGGATGGTACCACTAAAGATTCCCAACAAGCGGTTATTTTTATAGGACACTCTATTCAATTTTTTGGGGCATACTGATTCCAATGGAGTTGTTTTCAGGGTAACGAAGATGTCTCCATCTTCCTGAAATACCATAGACACAGGGAACTCACTCTCATACGTGCTCACAGTTCCTTCCCATTCTCCTGTAAGTTGAGTCCTCTTTTCGGTACTTTTCTGTTTAGAGTCCTCTCTGGCTCGGTTTTTTTCAAGATTTTCCTGATATTTTGGGAGCATTATACACAACATATCCTCGCGTAGACTATACAGGCGATTGTCCATACAATTCATTAATATCACAAGTGCAACATCCTCCGAGGGAATTATATCAATCGTCGTGCTTACCCCTGGCATTCCTCCGTCGTGGGTTATTATATTGTATCCATTCTCATCTAAGCTATTCACCCATCCTAATGCATAAAATGTATTATCATCCATGGAAACGTCAGGATCTATCTCGGTATGCATCCGATCCAACATATCATCTGTAAGAATTCGTGCTTGATTAGGTATTCTGTTCTTTAAATGAAACATTGCAAATCTGATGAGATCGTGAGCACTGCTGTAAAAAGCTGATGCGCCCTGATGGTCGGAATCGTAAAACGGTATGGGATTATTATCCTTGTCATATCGAATGGCAGTATAATCATCAAGCCCAAACCCAATATTCAACGACGAATGAGTCAAACCTAAAGGCAGGAATACTTCATTTTTCATAAAACTCTCAAAACTCTTACCGGATACTTTTGTTATAATATGATCTAGTATGCCATATCCCAGATTGGAATACTTATATACTCTCCCAGGCGGATTTACTGATATGCCATAGCGGACAATGGACTCTTCCATCGAAGATTTTTTGTGAGGTTCATCTTCATAATAAAAGGAACAATGTAAGGGCAATCCACTTGTATGGTTTAGCACGTGTTTCACTGTAATGCTATCGGAACACCCCTCGTAAGATCTAATTTTGTTGGGATATACATATTTATTAACAGGGTCTTGCAAATCAATCTTCCCTTTTTCAACGAGAATCATCACGCCGGTGGCAGTTATATCCGCCCAACCAAAAGATTCTTCCCATATTATTTCGCCGTCTTTTGCAACGGCAATTGATACTGATGGAATGTCTCCACTTTCTACCCATTCTGTAATTTTATTTTTTAAAGATTCAAACTGTTTGATATATTCACGATTCTCCCTCGATGTCATCCGACCAAATATGGGACTAATTGAAGTACATGTAATAAGAATAAAGACAAGATATTGAATGCAAATTCTTTTGTGAGTGTATAGAAATTTCATAGCACCTCTCCCCTGCATGTCGTCCGGTTTACTGGCTACCGAGTTTCGATAGTATTCGTTATTCACCCGAGCGTCAATGTCGCTTAAAAGTACCCTATCACTTGCCGACGTACAATTAAAGAAAAGCTTTATGTTGACTTATTATGGATATCTAGTATAATATTTCCATAAATCTCAAGAAATATTCATCTTCTCTTATTTCCATAAACTCACCAACTCGACTTCATGGAACCGGTGTCGTATGAATTCACGTTATTGTTACTCACTCTTTCCACACGGAGGTACGATCATGAAGGGATGGTTGCTTCCCGCAGTGTTTGTATTGGCCGCTTCATGTATAATCTCCAGCTGTGAGGATGCTTACAAACTCTTCGAGGTAGAAGATCAATCCCTCAAATCTTCATTAACATCAACCAGCAGCATCGGAGCTCCGGGGTACGCTCAAGCTGTAGATCTCATTGCAGCGAGAACGGAGGATATAGGCGCAATACACTGCTGGATCAAGGACGATACTCTGCACGTCCTCTATTCGACCGATGGAAACTGGACACTTGCAGAGACACAGCTGATCGTGGCCGAGTCACTCGAAGAAATCCCCACTACGAACCATGGAAATCCGAGGGTGGGACACTTCCCCTGTAAAAAAGAGCATGAATCGCCTGTCACAGAGTACCGGTATTCGTTGGAGCTGAATGAGTGGGGATTCGAAGATGCCAATGAGCTCATCATCGCGGCCCATGCAGATGTCTTACTGCTGTCCGAAGAAGGAGACTTCGAGAGAGAGGAAGGCGCATGGGGCAACGGAGAGCAATTCCCAGAAATCGTGGTGCATCATTCTGACAAGATCGAGATACCGAATGATACGAAAGGGTACCGCAATATCGAAGACACTGAAAACGCTTCAGAGGACCGCGGCAACTGGGCGATGTATTTCACGGCCAATGTCAGACAGATCACTGCGAGCGACCTGATGATCAACGAAATATTCTTCTGCGGCTCCGATTATTCATCCTTTTACTTTTATGACCAATTCGTTGAGCTTTACAACACTTCAAACGACACACTGTACCTCGACGGAATAATCCTTACACGACAGACGCAGATAAGCTATCCCGACCAGGAAGAGATCGATTTCGTGAGGGCAACATACGCCTTCCAATTTCCCGGAACTCCTGTATCGGGGAGGCAGTATCCTATTGCACCGAAACAGTTCATTGTCATAGCGTCCGATGCGATCGATCATACCCAATACTGTAGTAAAAGTATCGACCTGTCGGAGACTGACTGGGAGTGCTTCAATCCTCTCGGGTACGATTACGACAATCCGGATGTACCGAATATCGTCAGTATTCATCCAACGAGCACTACCGATTTTCTCATTAATCTTTCTCACAATGCTGTGGTTATCGCTACTGGTGAGGAATACTCCTTCGACGAATACGCGCCCGGTAAGATATACATCATCATACCGATCCATACCATTATCGACGGTGTCGAATACGCATCGAACTTGTCGGCGACGAAAGAGCTGACCGTGCGGGTGGATGCCGGCTTCGCGGGGATCGGATGTACAAAGTACAGCGGTAATTCGACGGAGAGAAGAGAACTCGGACTCGACACGAACAACTCGACATTCGATTTTTCTCTAATCCCGCATCCGACCCCAGGGTATTCGTACTTCGAATAAAAAGTGGGTGATTCGACCAAAAGGACGTATGTCGTAACTTAAAGGTAGATTTTCCAAAGTTAATTAAGAGGACGGAATATTAAGAAGGCACTGCATGGCAACCAGTTTGTCGGCGGTGCGCTAACCGAATGCTTTATAGTTTTTCCAAAAATCCTCGATGGGTCGTTGCAATCCCCGGCAAATCCATATCGTCATGCGCGACTCCATGGCATACGGCGACTCTGCTACTCCCGCTTCGATCACTTCATTGAACAGCTCTTCCAGCCGTTCGCGGCTGCCCC
>SMTZ1_10002775_pt1 | contig 23026 bp, 22 predicted proteins | sample DeeMarSWOR136_30_FD_25667 | JGI IMG/M metagenome (IMG submission 25667) | reverse complement strand
GGCTGAAGATTCCAAAGATAAATCCGATCACAGTCCCCACCACAGGTCCTTCCAGAACAGCACCTATGATAACCGGTACGTGCATTATCGTGAGCGACGCACCCGAAAAGTATGGAATGAATCCAAGACGGGTCGCACCCAGAAATATCGAAATGGCGCCCATAACCCCTGCAACGACGATCTTTCTTACCTTGTCATTCATGTACCCTTCCTCCTCACAAGAGAACTGTTCTCAGAGTCGAAACGACTGTTTCATCGATACGGATATAACTCAGGTAAAGAGATGCCGCGGCTGTGCATAGACCAATACAGAGTGCCACATAATCACGCCGGACCGCGTGAAGTTGGACGAGCTGAGTCCTTCCAGTCCCTCCCATGTAGCACCGCGATTCCATTGCCTCGGCGAGGTCCTGTGCGTGACGGAGGCTGACCAAGAAGAGCGGTACAAACAGTGGAAGCATCCTCCTGAATCGGCGAATGAAATTAATGCGTCCGGATCCAAAGTCCGCTCCCCGTGAAGCCTGCGCTTTCATGATGCGTTCCGCCTCACCAATCAGGATAGGAATGAAGCGTATGGATATGTTTACGATGAGAGCAGTTTCATGTGCGGGAAATCTGATACGCTGCAGAGGCCGCAGGAGGTGCTCGACACCGTGCATGAACTCTGTGGTGCTGGTGGAAAAGGTAAAGAGGCTCAACCCGGTTACGATCACCATAAAACGTCCAATGAGCATCATCCCCGACTTCAGGCTTCGATCGGTCATAATCAGGAATTTCCAGCGCCACAACACAGCAGCCCCTTCACGGAACTGGGGCACGGCGAATACCTGAATGGCTGCAAGAACCAGGAGAAAGGGAATCACGGTACGAAGGGATGCAAAGGCCAGTTTGACCTGTACCCTTGACAGGAACAATCCTGCAAGCACCACTAAAAAGAGGAAGAGCAGTGCCGTCATACTGCTCACACTGACCGCGGCAAGAATCAGTACGACTCCCATGACGAGTTTGACACGGGGGTCCAGACGATGAAGCACCGACCCTGTGGGTATATATTGCCCGATACTGATTTTGCCAGGCAGAGCGAATTCAGAATCCCTGACCATGAAGCATCCCTCCAACTGCCTCCGCAACCTCCCGTGTCGTCAGAAGGCTTTTTCCAGGAAATTTCCCCTGGAGGATGAATCCCCGATCTTCGAGTCCATACACCACCTGCAGGGAAACGGGCGGAACAAGATCGTGTGCCTGAAGCAGATTCCTGTCCAAGAAGAGATCCCCGGTACCGCCGCTGTACACCATGCGACCCTCTGCCAGAACACAGGTTCGGTCAGCCAGTTCCAGGATATCTTCCATACTGTGTGATACGATGACCATGGCCCTTCGAGGCACCTTCCGCCACTGCTTCAACACTTCAATCAACTCCCTCCTGCCTCCCGGGTCCAGGCTGGCCGTAGGTTCATCGATGACGAGAACTTCCGGCTCCAGGGCAAATACTCCCGCGAGGGCCACTCGCCGCTTTTCACCGAGGCTCAGGTCCGCGGTGAGGCGGTCCTTGAACGAGAAGGGAAGCCCTACCATTTCGAGCGCCTTCCTCACGCGCTCCCGAATCTCCTCCTTGGATAAATCGTAGTTTCGTGGACCGAAAGCCACGTCATCTCCCGCATATTGTTCGAAAAGCTGATCTTCAGGGTTTTGAAACACGAGCCCCACCATACTGCGCACCCTTCTTACATCGGCTGACCTATTTGAAAGCTCGATACCACCAACCACAACCTCCCCTTTCTGAGGACGGAGCAGGCCGTTAAGATGATAGAGGAGCGTGGATTTACCGGACCCTGTCGGACCCACGATGCCGACTGTCTCATTCCGGCACACCCTGAAATTAACTCTTCGAAGAGACTGCACCTCCAGCGGTGTGCCTGGCATATATGCATGCGAAAGGTCACGGACATCGATCACAACACCTTGGGTCACTGGTTATCAGCCTCCATGCCGTCTTATTTCGAAAATCCCAGTATAGCATCGACCAGCTCATTTACGGTCAGAGCATCGTTTTTAAAGCCTGTAACCTGCGAAGCGATACCCATCGCAATTTTCACCGTCTCAGGCATGTCCAGCTTCAGCCGGAACAGGGCTTCACACTCCGTGAAGACCGTTCTGGGATCACCATTCATTATCACAGTACCCTCAGAAAGCGCGACCACCCTTTCTGCCCGTGCTGCCTCCTCCATACGATGGGTGGTTGCAATAACTGTGATACCTTCACCGTGCAGCGTATCAATTGTATCCAGGAACCGCATCCGAGACACAGGGTCCAGAGACGCGGTGGCCTCATCAAGAACGAGGCAGTCTGGGTGCATTGACAGTGCCGATGCAATTGCGAGCAGCTGTTTTTGTCCTGCGGATAGAAACTGTGCCGGCCTCTTTCGGAGCTCTCCGAGTCCCACCCGTTCCAGAGCCCAGTCAACGCGGTACCGCAGCTCTTCCCAAGGAATGCCGAGATTCTCAGGGCCGAAGGCGACATCCTCCTCCACTACGGTTGCAACGATCTGAGTGTCAGGCGATTGAAACACCATGCCGACCTTACTTCTGATATCACGAAGTTTCGTCGAATCCTTCGTGTTCCACCCAGCCACCCAAACATCACCAGAAACAGGAAGGAGCAGTGCGTTAAAATGTCTCAGCAGCGTGGATTTCCCGGAACCGTTGGCGCCTATGATAGCGACATACTCGCCGCGGCTGATCTCCAGGGACACGTCTCTCAAAGAATACTGTGGTTCACTCTCCGTGGAATCACCGGAATGTTCATACCGGTGGTAGAGATGTTCGATATGTATTAACGGAGCGCCCTTTTCTTCCATCACTGATCCCGTATCCTCCGAGAATATCTGAAGCGTGTCCGAATTTAAGATCGGGAGAACAGTTACTGAATGGAAGCAGTACGGGAAGTAAAGAAAGGAGTCTAGGATTTGGCGGATTTAACTCTTTCTCGGCTGTCCCGGTCGTACTAGAACTAGTAACTGATCCAAGCAACCTTCACACATAAGTATACTCTACTTTTATACCGGAAGGAAAGGTTTTGTTAGGAATGAGCCACTGTAATTCACTTTTTCTTTTCAACAATCAGAATTATATTGTATGCCAACTATGGAAAAAGAAGAGAGCCTACCGAACGAAAAATTGCTCAGGCGGGCACCCAAGGTCCTCCTCCATGATCACCTCGACGGAGGGCTCCGTCCACAGACGGTCATAGAGCTCGCCCAAGAACTGGACATTCAGCTTCCCGCATCCGACACCGAAGGCTTGAACCAATGGTTCCATGAAGGTGCAAACAGGGGCAGTTTGCCAGAATATCTCAAGGGATTTGAGATCACGACAGGTGTGATGCAGACCGAGGAAGCCCTGCACCGCGTTGCCTACGAAATGATGGAGGATATGTACCAAGACGGCGTGGCCTATGTGGAAACCCGGTTTTCACCACTTTTCCACACGAAGCGCGGTCTCAACTACGATCAGGTGATGGAGGCTGTGCTCCGGGGGCTTAAGGACGGCTCACGGGCATTTGGGGTGAAATTCGGACTGATCGTATGTGGGATGCGAAATCTTCCTCCTGAGGACTCACTGCGCATGGCAGAATGCGCCGTTCGCTATCGGGAGCAGGGCGTGGTCGGATTCGACCTGGCAGGAGACGAGATGGGTTACCCGCCCAAGGATCACCTAAAAGCGTTTCACTATATACAGAGAAACAACTTTTACATTACGATTCATGCGGGTGAGGCATTCGGGAAGGAATCGATCTGGCAGGCCCTCCAGTTCTGCGGCACCCATAGAATCGGACATGGAACCCATCTGAAAGAGGACATCATGGAGAGCGACGACAGGATCGTGGAGATGGGTACCATGGCACGCTACGTGCTCGATCGTCGCATACCTCTCGAAATATGCCTTTCAAGCAACCTGCACACGACCACGATGCGCAATTTACGCTACCACCCCTTTCCTCTGTTCTACAGAAATCAGTTCAGGGTCACTCTGAACACGGACAACAGACTCATGAGTGACACCAACATGACCAAGGAGTTTCTCATTGCCGTAAATGAGTACAACCTCGACCTCGACGATGTGGAGAAGCTGACCATCAACGCGATGAAAAGTGCCTTTATCTCCTTTCAAGACAGGCTCGATCTTATTTACAACACCATCAAGCCCGGGTTCACCGAGCTGAGAGCAGCGATCACAACAGGTACATCGGAACGGGGAAGCAACCTCTCATGAAACGCAGCAATCTGAACCAGATAGGCACTGTCCGGCACGAGGCCGAGAATACCCCTGCCACCGGTGACGCTGATACAACACGTGTGTATGATGTGTGTGGCATGGGTAATCCATTAGTCGATGTTCTCATCAATGTTGATGACGAGTTTCTGACTGAAAACGGTCTGAACAAGGGAATCATGCATCTTATCGACAAGGAACAGAAGAATGCATTGTTGGGTCTACTCTCGGAACGGGAAAAGGTGGTGGAGATCGGGGGTTCGTGCCCCAACACGATGGCAACTTTGGCTTTGCTCGGAACCAGAGTTGCACTGACCGGCAAGATCGGGAACGATGAGTACGGAAAGCACTTTGAGGAGAAGATCAAACAGAAGGAGATCGATTCCTATCTCAGGTATGACAACTGCGACACCGGTGTCTGCACCATCCTGATCACACCTGATAAAGAACGGACCATGAATACCTACCTGGGTGCATGCAGGAAGTACACCATCGATGACCTGCCTGTCGAAATGATCGTGGGGTCACGATACTTCTACTTCACCGGATACATGTGGGATACCAAGAACCAGAAAGAGGCGGTTAGCTACGCGCTTGAGGTGGCAAGGAAGCACGGTGTGAAAATCGTGTTCGATATTGCAGACCCCTTTGCTGTGGAGAGGCATCGTGCAGACTTCATGCAGATTATCGAGCATGCGGCAGATGTCGTATTTGCAAACGCCCAGGAGGCACATATCCTGCATGATTCACACCTTTTCGATGCGCGGGACGTTTCCAGACTCACTGAAAGCCTCGGACGTCTCTGCGAGCTTGCGGTGGTGAAAAACGGCGCACACGACACCCATATGTACGCAAGCGGGAGCATATTCAAAGTTCCAAGCTTTAAATCGGATGTTAAAGACACCACCGGTGCTGGCGACAACTTCGCAGCCGGTTTCCTCTACGGTCTCATACGGGACCTGCCGCTCGAACAGTGCGGCCGAATCGCCTCTTTCGTTGCCTCGAAAACCATTGAAAAAGTCGGTGCGCAGGCACCGAAAAACATCGCTGCACTACTGGAACCCATACTGAAAGACGCTTCACTGTAAAAAATGTATCGATGCGTATGACACCATACTTTCACAATCCTTCACTTCAGAAGTCAATCGACCGTGCAGCACTCATTGCATTTGACTTGAACGGGCTCATTCACTGTGTCGGAAAAAGAGCGGATGAATATTTCGCCGCGATTCTCAGGGAGCATGGAATAAGCGGTGGTACTTCATCCATCTCACGTCTCGTCCGTGATAAGAACCGCCTGTACCACGAGCTAATAACCAGCAGAGTACATGCCCTGGCTCGGCCCGGTGTGCTCGAGCTCATTGACTATCTCTCATATAACAAACCGGTCCACCTTGCACTGTGTACCTCAGCGCATCCCGATGAAATCGAGACCATTCTCGGTAAACAGGGATTGGGGCTCAAGGAACGTTTTAGCTATGTAATTTCAGGCCTGGATGTGACACGAAGCAAACCTGACTCCGAAACATACCACACACTCACGGCCGTGAGCAGCTACAACCCGGCCAGCTGCCTCGTGTTCGAGGATAGCGGTTTGGGTGTTCAATCTGCAGTGGGGGCGGGAATGGCATGCATTGCCGTACCCAATCGGTACACGTTACATCAAAGCTTCGACGGAGCGCTCTTCATCATTGACAACATGACGACTAACGCAGGCATACTTGAACAAACCCGCAGATAACGGAGGTGTACCTGGATGATTGTAAAGGATGAGAAGATACAGGGCATCATCAATAGGATGAACGAGCACTACAGACTGTTGCTGGGCAACAAATTCATTCAGGGATATTTAAACGAACTGAGCTTGGCCCGGAGTGATGTAGCCGATATAGAAGATCTCGTGAATGCGAACAGATATTATGAGACGCAGGGTTACGATCTCGAAAGGATGTACGATCAAATCTATTCATATGTACATGTACTGAAGCGATACAGGGAGGAAGCTCTGCCGAAGATGAAAAATGAGTCCCAGATCAGGCTGAGCCGCCTCTCTGAAAACGACAGGATACGGTTCAAGATGACCGTGGACAGCGTGGACGACAATCTGCGAATAGCCAGAAATGACCTCCGTGAACTCTATGACAACGTGAAACGGGTAGACCTCGCTACAAACGGACAGGAGTCGATGGTCATATTCAAACGCGGACACTTTAAAGAACTCGAAAGCCTCCTGTACGAATAGGCTCCACATGCGACTCACAACGCGAGGCACGAACAAGCCCCATGTCTGATCAATCTGTACATCGCCCACATGCCCGAGAACAGGTATCAGGTGTGTGGTACACCATCGCAGCCTTCTTTCTGTGGGGAATATTACCGCTCTACTGGAAGGCATTGAAACAGGTAACTTCCTCTCAGATCCTGGCCCATCGAATCCTCTGGTCCTTCATTTTTGTCACCATAATCCTCGCCGTGCAGAAGCGCATCCCTGAGCCTCGTATTTCGTTCCGTTCACAACGGAACAGAATCTTTTTTATATTGAGCTCCTTCACGATCGGAATCAACTGGTATGTGTACATCTGGGCTGTGAACGCCGGATATGTGGTAGAGGCGAGTATGGGTTACTTCATTAATCCACTCGTCAGTGTGTTGCTGGGAGTTATCTTTCTCAAGGAAAGACTGCGATTCTGGCAGATTGTCTCCGTATTACTCGCCTTCATCGGCGTGCTGCATATGACACAACAGTACGGAAAACTGCCGTGGATTGCCCTTTCCCTTGCCTTTTCCTTCGGATTCTACGGTTTGCTGCGCAAGACATCCCATGCCGATTCACTGGTCGGTCTCTTCTTTGAAACTGCCTATCTTTCCCCCTTTGCACTATCCTATATCATATTTCGGGGAATCCAGGGATCAGGGGCTTTCGGCACAGTCACGCCGCTCCTCCACGTTCTTCTTGTTTGTTCCGGTATTATCACCGCTACACCGCTGATATGGTTTGCCTATGGTGCACGAAGAATACCTCTGGCCACGGTGGGGTTCACCCAGTACCTAGCCCCAACTCTCCAGCTCTTTCTCGGTGTAGTGGTCTTCAAAGAGCCGTTCACCAGAGTACATCTGATCAGCTTTTCGCTTATATGGAGCGGCCTTTCACTCTACTCGCTCTCCCACGCGGCATTCATGAGGAAGATCGAACCCCGGCTCTCCAAAGCGCCTCGCACAGACATATGAAACCTTCAACCGATACAGCCTCTGCCCTGACTGAAGGATTACCGAACAGATCTTCCACGATGCGCTCGAGCTCCACCGACGTCAGCGACAAATCCAGAGACTTAAGGTTCTTGACGAGTCGTTGTCGCCGGTGGGAGAATGCCGCCCTTACTATCTGCTTGAAAAGGAGATAATCCCTTCCCTTGTGATCTTTCCTCCGCGAGAGGAGTATGACCGCGCTGTCCACTTCCGGGATGGGAAAGAAGCTCTGCGGGAGAATCCGTTTTTCCATCACCTTCACGTCCATAAGATACTGGAGGAAGACGCTCACAGCGGAGTATTCCTTTGATCCTGGAAGAGCGCTGACCCGGTCCGCAAGCTCACGCTGTACTGTGCCCACGATCATTTCAACGGTCTCAAAGCTCTCTGCGATGCTGATCAAAGCCTTGATCGCCACGTTGTAGGGAAAATTGCTGATTACCTTGTTCGGCCGGCTTTGTAAGGGGAGCTCTTCGCACTCCATGGAGAGAAAATTTTTCTGTATAAGATGAATATTATGCTGCCCGAGTTCTTCGATGATGCGGCTGAGATACTGAGCAAACCCCCTGTCCACTTCAACAGCCACCACCTGGCTCACTCTTTCAGCGAGTAGAAAGGTCATGGTACCGAGGCCCGGTCCGATCTCGAGCACACGGTCAGTTATGTGCAGTTCACTATACTCCAGAATCCTCCTGGCCAGATCGCGGTTTATGAGCAGGTTCTGTCCAAAGTGCTTCCTGAGCGCGAGATTGTTGTCTTTGAGTATCTGGATGATGAATGCTGGTGTAAAGATACTGTTCTCATATTCCCTTAACTGTTCTGACAAGAAAGACTCACCGTTATAGCGCTATTTTCTGAAGCAGCCTCGTCAGCTCCTCTTTATCGACCAGATCTATTGGGCGGATCTGCGCGAACTCCACCGCATTCTTCGTGAATTTCGATGCAATCACGCACACGCTGCGCGATGCATTTATCTTTCGCATCTGTTCATACAGGCTGCGGATAGGCTCATACCCGACAGGCTCTGTCGATCGAATGATTCGCACGAGGCAGAGTCCGGTACCCATCTGCCGTACCTTGTGACCGACCTCATAGGCTGAGAACTCGTAGACGTCATTGTCATCTGTGATTTCCTGATGCACCTTCAGGCCAAGCAATGTAACGATGCGTTCGGAATATTTGGCAAACTTCTCCTTTGGTGCAATGAGAAAGTCCTTGAGCCGGTCATCGGCTCTCAATCCCCCATACAGTGAAAGCTTGATCGGCACATCGGTGTACTTGGGATTTCTCTCAGATATCCATTCCCATTGCTCGATCGCCTTGCCTAGATCGTTCACCATCTCATAGCACCGGGAGAGAAGGTAACGCACAGCAAGTATTGCAGGCTGATCACTGTCGCCGAGCTCTACTGCCTTGAGCAGCTCGTTGATCGCTTCCTGATAGTCTTTCTCGAGGAAGAAGATGTTCGCCCTTTCAAGGTAGGTGCGTTGTCTCAAATCGGAATCCCGGAGGGCTTTCTCGAAATAAGAGAGGGCATTTATTCTATCACCCCTTATCCTGCAGATCTTCCCGAGATAGTAGTGGGGAGTATAATCGCCGGGATTGAGCTTCAAGGATGTCAGCAGTTCCTGTTTTGCCTCGTTGAATGAGTTCTTCTTGAAGTAGATAATACCAAGCCGGCAATGTGCGAGGGCATGGTTCGGACTCAGGTCTGTGACCTTTTTATAGCAGGCAAGCGCTGAATCAGTGTAGTCCCTGTCCGCGAAAAGCTCTGCAATTTTGAATTGAACGTCAGCGTTATTGGGTTCGAGCTTCGAAAGCAGGATAAACTCCTTCTGAGCCTCGTCGATCTGGCCGAGTTTGAGGTATGACTCACCGAGACGCTCGCGTACTTTACTCTCTGTGGCAATGTGGGTGAACCGCATGGCATTGGCAATGTATCTGTACTCAACCAACGCAAGTTCGGCACGGTTTTCAGCTCTATACGCTTCACCCAGAAACCAGTGTGCATCCACATTCCTCTCGTTTCGCGTCATGAGCATCTTTGCCTGCCGCATAGCAGTTCTGGTGTGGCCGCTTTCGATGAGGCGCTGCAGGGAACGCAGCTTTTTCGGGCTGATGGCAGTATTCAGTAGTCTGATAATGAGATAGGTCAACCCCACTCCACCGATAATGAGCCCAAACCACAACATGGAAGTCATGACAGGTCCTTTCCCAGAGATATACGTTACCTCATTCGGCATTCCTTACGATATTATATATGAAACAAATGGAGTAGAAACTGAAAGTTACTTTGTTCGCCATCATTTTAATGGTACTATATAATTAGTGTGTAATGAACAATTCACATTTTCAAAGTGCATAAATATCATTCATGAAATAACTATTTGAGATTTAACAAATTATACACTAATTATTGAGCTGGTGAACCGAAAGGTTCATCAGCGACCAATTAGTGTGTGGTGAACATTTAACTTTGCCAGATACTCGTTAAAAGAAAGACGAAAACTGTCGCATGGAAATAGAAACATGATGGCGTATCGAAACAGTACAGTGCAGGGAAGACGATACACCATCCTCCTGACGTTTATTTTCACATTGACTCTCGTTCTAACGGTATGGCCTGTCTCTGCGGAAAGCGAATTCTACCAAAAAGGGCTCTCCCATTATCAGAAAGGAGAGTTCGAACTAGCAATCGCAAGCTTCGAAGAGGCAAAGCGAGCTGAACCCCGCAATGCACTTATCTATTTCTACCAGGGTAACTCATACTACCAGCTCAACGACCTGGATAACGCGATTATCACCTTCACAGCAGGTCTGGGTTACACCGAGGACAAGGGCATATTCTTCTATAACTTGGGAAACTGTTACTATCTCAAGGGGAACTACCAGTTTTCCACGGAAATGTACGACAAGGCACTGGTCTATGATCCGACGCTCTACGATTCCTATCTGAATGCGGGCAATGCATTCTACAGGGCAGGCAACTATGAAAAGACCATTGTGCGATGGGAAACCTATCTGGAGAAGTACCCCGAAACACCACAGTATGAAAATATCAGACGTGCTATCGCATACCTCCGTGGAGAGTTGACCGGTGGGAAAGGCACTCCGTCCAATATCGACGAAACCACAGGCCTCGATCAGGATCTCATGGATGAGGTCATGAGTGATCTCGACAGGCTCTTGAACAGCACTGAAAACATCATGGAAAAGAGTGAAAAGCCCGTCGACGACCTCAGTATCGAGGGCATTGAAAGATAGCGGCAAAGGTACAATCAATGTCTGGGAAAAAAGCAGCGATCATCACAGCAGTCATCATCATCATTATAGCGGGACTACTTTTTTATCTTCTGCGCTCACATATTCCTTTGAAAAGGGTGCCTGAAGGACCCGCCGAGGAAATAACCGGGGAGGTTGAGGATACCGGAGAAGTTGCAAACATGCTCAAGCTCGCCCGGTATTACATGGAAAGGGATGAGTTCGACCTGGCACGTGCACAGCTCGAGCAGGCACTGATCAGGGACCCTGAAAATGCCGAAGCTCGGGCCCTACTCGATGAAGTCATATCCAAGAAAAAACTCCAGGACAGGGCAGCGGAGGAAAAGGAAATCGAGAAGCTTGACAAGGTCGTGACAACCTTGAAGGACTCGCTCCCCAAAGAGCCTCCAAAACGAAAGGAACCGGAACCGGTCGATCTTGACAAGGAAAAGGCCGAGCGCATCAGGCAGGCAGAAGAATATTTCCTGCGCGGAAAGAAGCAGTACGAGTCGGGAAATTTCAGCAGCGCCATTCAGGAATTCGAAAAATCAAACGAGATCAGGCCTGATACGGGAAAAACCCTCGCCTATCTGGGATCGAGCTATTACAACGAGAATCCGGCATCCCAGGACAACGTGCGGAAGGCAATTGAAAACAGCAAACGCGCCATTGCGGCAGACTCCACCCTGTCCATGCCACATTACACTCTCGGCCAGATCTACGACGACCAGGGCCTGCTTTCGAGTGCGGTCGCAGAGTACAATAAGGCCCTTGAGCTTGACCCAAACAACGGCATGGCCTACTACCGACTCGGAGTCATTCAGTACCTTCAGCGCCAGTACCGGGATGCACTCTACTCCTTCTCCAAGGCAAGCGACCTGCTACCCGACATGTACCAGGCACACTACAATCTCGGTCTCACGGCTCAGACTCTGGGTGAGTCCAACAAAGCCATCAACGCCTACAATAAGGCCATTCAGATCAAGCCCGATTACACGAAAGCTCTCATGAACATCGGTGTTATTTATTACGAGAATGGTTTCTACGACAGGGCAATCGGTTACTATGAAAAGATACTGGCCGTCGAGCCCGAGAATGCCAAGGCTCATATCAAGCTGGGCGATGCCTACAGGCAAAAAACGCAGTTTGACCGCGCACAAAAAGAGTATGAAAAGGCGCTTACCCTTGACCCACAAAGTGATCTCACCTACTACAATCTTTCCATACTCTATGAGATGGAGGGTAAGTACAACCTCACCGTGCAGGCTCTCGAAAAGGCCATTGCCATCAACAGAAGCGATAAAAGGTATTACTACAATCTAGGCAATAACTATGCGAAGCTGGAAAAGTACAGCGAGGCCATCATCGCCTATGAAAAGGCCATCGAGCTCGATTCCAAGTACATGGAAGCCTACAACAACATCAGCGATATCTACATCAAAAGCAACCTCTACGACAAGGCTCTGTCCACGCTGCGAAAGGCGATCACCCTCGATCCATACTCCGTTCCAGCCCGTATAAATTACGGCAACGCCCTCCTCAAGAGTGAGCTCTACAGTGAAGCCCGGGACCAGTTCAGAAAGGCTGTTGAGATCGATCCCATCTCCCCTGAGGCGCACTATGGACTTGCCACCAGCTATGTGAAGCTCGGGAAGGAGGACGATGCTATAACGGAGTATCTGCGCACGATCAAGTCAGACAAGAACTTCGTGCAGGCATATGAGCCTCTTGGAAACCTCTTCCTCAAACAGGGTAAGAAGCAGGACGCGCTGACCATCTTCAAGACCCTTCTGGTCATAGAACCGGCATACCCCGAGAGGGAAAAAATCGAAAAGATCATCAAGCAGCTCGAAGCTTAAGATCGGAAGCGCTTCATTTCATCCTCGTACAGTACAGGTGCAGAGATGGAGAAAAAAAGGTATGCGGTAATACATCTCACGGTATCAGGTAGGGTACAGGGTGTTGGATTCAGGTTTTTCACCGTTGATCGCGCAAACCGCTACGGTATTACAGGTTGGGTTAAGAATTTGTATGACGGTTCTGTGGAGATAGAAGCAGAGGGAAAGACAAGCGATCTTCACCTCTTCCTGGAAGAGGTAAGGGTCGGTCCTGCCTCTGCACATGTTTCTCATGTGGCCGAAGAATGGCACGAGATCGCATTCCCCCAATATAAAAACTTCAGCTTATCTTTCTAGCCTGCGCCCCTGCTTCCAATTTCAACCTTGCCTTGGCCCCTCAGCAGTAATCAATGTATATACCATGAAGACAAAACAGAACACACAGAAAACCAATCCCGTGATGAAAAAAGCCGTGCTTGATCTTGACGGCGCACACTGCGCCTCCTGTGCCTATACCATTGAGCATCTGGGAAGAAAGGTGGAGGGGGTTGAAGATATTCGGGTTGTAACCGACAAAGGGGAAATACACGTACAGTTCGATGGAAACCCGGCGTCTCTGGAAAAAATCGTTGAGATTGTAAAGCTCATCGGTTACAAGGCGTCAATACGGTGGGACAGCCTTAACTAATATCATTCATTTCCTGGATTTGCAGTATTCTCGAGCGCGGTTGAACCGCTGGAGCTGCCCGGAAGAAGCCGTCGGATGAAGGGGATGACACCCTTCTCAGTCCTTCGCATCTCCGTTTCTCCTTCCTTCAGGGCACTGAGCCAGGACTGGGCGAAACCGGGGGCTTTTTCGGTGAGAATTTCGACCGCTTTCTGATACAGGTGCAGCTGCCGGAGCTCCCTCCGGCCAGGTTTCTGCATGTACTCATGCAAGGTGATACGCAAGTTTTCGCTCTGCATTCGGAGCTCTTCGATCTCGCGTTTTTTCCTCTCGCTGTCTTCCGCTTCGATTTCGAGCTTGGTGTGGATATGCTGCTTAAGTCTGGTTATTTCCTTTTTGAGCTTTCTTGCCCTGATTTTTCCTTGGATGAGAAAAAAGAGGCACCCGACGATACCTATGTAGAGGCCGATAAAGAATGGCCGCAGGAGATATCCTGCTACTCCCTCGATATTATCCATAGCATAACAATATAACCGATTTTAAATCTCTTGGAAATGGAAATCACTAAAGATCATTTAATAAAAAAAAGAAAAAATTATGAAAATTCTTCTTTCAATTTCGTAACTTTTACTGTATTCTATAACAGACTATGAGCAGATTTCTAGTCGTCAATTCCGATACTTCTTTCCAGCAGGACATTTCCCAGCTCTACAATGGTAACGAAAACGACGTACAGTTTGCCTCCGATTTCAATTCCGCAGTGAAGATGCTCGAGAAGCTCGTTTTCGATATCATCATTTTCGACTCCTCCCTGTCGGACGGAAAAACCTCTGAATTCGTCAATCATGTCAAGAATCTCAACGCCAGTACCATGGTTATCATCACCACCGATAAAGAAAAGATGGAGGAAGCCATCGAAGCGATCGGCACTGGCGCCTTTGACTTCATTCAGAAGCCCTTTCAACTTCCGGAGCTCGAGGTAAAGATCGAACGGGCAATTAGCACCCGCCGGCTGAAACAGGAAGCTGACAGCCTGCGCGGTGAACGTAACATCATTTACAACGCCGACAACTTCATCGGTGAAAGTCCTGAGATCAAGGAGATATTCGAAATTGTTGAAAAGATCGCCAAGAACAACTCGACGGTCATTCTGAATGGTGAAATAGGTACGGGCAAGGAACTCATCGCCGGTGCAATCCACTACAACAGCAACAGGTCTGATCATGCATTTGTGAAGGTAAACTGTGCCGCCCTCGAGGAAAAGCCCCTGGAGAGCGAGCTGTTCGGCCATGAGGAAGGCGCCTTTTCAGGGGCCGAGAAGCAGCGGGTCGGACGGTTCGAGCAGGCGGACGGCGGCAGCATTTTTCTCGATGAAGTGGGTGTCATGAGCCTTTCCACCCAGGCCAAACTGTTGCGTGCGTTGCAAACAGGTGAGTTTGAACGGGTTGGTGGAAAAAGAACGCTTAAAGTCGATGTTCGGGTGATCGCCTCAACCTACATGAATCTCTACAAGGCCATAGAGGAGGGCCGTTTCAGGGAGGACCTCTTCTACCGTCTGAACGTGGTGACCATTCATGTACCGCCCCTGCGGGAAAGGAAGGGAGACATCCTTCTACTTGCCTACTTCTTCCTGAAAAAATTCTGCAACGACATGAACAAGAGCCTGAAGGAGCTTCAACCAAGGACCATCAGGCTATTGACCGAGTACCACTGGCCCGGGAATATCCGGGAGCTCCAGAATGCCATGGAACGAGCCGTCCTCATGTCAGAGGGATCAACCATCAAGCCCGATGACCTGGGCCTTCCTTTCAAGATGGAGCCGGTCGAAGATATTCACGATTACATCCGCATTCCCCCCGGAGGAATCCGCCTCGAAGATGTGGAGAAAGAGCTCATACTCCAGTCACTGAAGATGACCGATTGGGTGCAGAAGGACGCCGCTGAGCTGCTCGGCGTCTCGAGCCGCGTGCTGAACTACAAGATCAAACACTTCCAGATCACCCACCCGCAGTGGAAGCGAAACAAGTGAAATTGTGTAAGGGCATCCGCCCTTTCGGGCGGACACCCTGTTTTACACTTTATACATGGGATTGCTTACGCTCACTCACCGACATCACTACTGTTTTGTCCAGCTGTCAATTCGCTGCTCTGGAAAATCCCCACTCGACCAGATGATCCCTTCATTGGTGTAAACGAAATCACCGGTTTCCGGCACGCCGGTAAAGGGTTCAGTGTCATCCATGTCGATGACTGCAAGGAAGCTGTACTGTCCATAAGGAGCCCAGGCATTCGTTCCGAATACAACACCATTGGGATTCGAAGGCAGTGCCTGTTGTGCTTCTCCATAGGCATAGTTACCCCATGAATCACCGCTGGCGACCAGGACAACGTAGAGCTGCTTGCCATCTGTATCGACTGGATCCGGATCAAGGGGCTGGGCATCGATGTAAACCGGAATAATGAGGGAACCGCCCCACGGACCGTAAATGGTCTTGGTCACGGAGCTGCCAGCGACAATGACCTCGCCGACGGCTATGAAATCCCCTGATGTGAGCTGCTCGGTGCCGGTTGCGTCTGCGTCGATATGGGCCCGGATACCGTATGTACCAGAGAGGTACCCAGCGCCTACTCTATCGAGCACCACGTCCACGTCGTAATCGGCCTCCATGACTCCCTGCCCAGATTCGATGCGATCATCAGGCAGGTTACCGTTTTCACTGAAGGTGTTCACGTACACGTCAGCACCTGTGAGATCCGAAGCGGTGTACTCCACCCTTGCCGTAATCACGTTGTCCGTGGGCTCCACAACACTGAAGTTCACATAATTGGAGCTGACAGTCGAACCATAGGTAATGGCAACATCGAGACGATAGTTTCCAAGGCCGAGGCCGTCGCCTATGGTAATGGCCGGCAGGTTCTCAAAGGGAATGAGCACACCGTTCAGATACCACTCATAGACGTACCCATCGATTCCACCCGGATCTTCGGGATCGGGAATAGCGGTAACATCCATCGTCGAACCGAGCCCCAAAACTGGACTGTTGCCCGAGAAGGTGATGTCGATGGGGTTCTGGAGATCGGGGTCGATTATTATGTCCACATCACCGTCGGCAGGGGTAATGTCATCCTCGGTGAGCGGAAAACTCCCCTCGGATTTCCAGAATGCCATTATCCTGACAGCCTCAAAAGCTCCCCAGACTACTGACTCACCGTCCTTGAGCTGAATGGTCATTGCATAGTAGCCGTTGTAAATCGGATCAAAGGGTGCCGTCGGTACATAGTCTGCGGTGCTGCCCTCGATGTCGAAAGTGAGATCGAACCATACATCCGATCCAACGGGGCGCATCTCGGCCACAATCGACGGCTGCGTAACCAGGTCAGCGGGCCACGACAGGGAAATGCCAAGCTCACCAGGCCCGCTTAACGGTACCACCGTCACTTCAAAGGTCGTGACCTGGCCCTTGATAACGGTGTCGGTATCCGATCCCTCTGCTATAATGTAACCCTGGATATTCACGGCCTCGACACGCACGGTCCAAATACCAGGCGCGAGATCTTCCACCGTAATAGTGCCTCCAGTCACTTCGGTTCGTACGAACGACGCCCCATCCGGTCCGGTGCCATAGATGTTGTAGTGACGGATCTGATCCGAAATAGGGGGCGTGATCGTATGCAGCTGAAAGTCCTTGCCGATCTTGAGTTCAAGTACTCCACCATCGTTGCTTGCGCTCTGATTGAGTGAACAGCCACCAACGAGTACAGCAATCCCAATCAAAACGAGGAAAACTCCAAGAAAGATCCTCCTCATTGTTTTGACCCTCCTCCTTAATGAAATCCATCTATGTTTTCACAACCGAAGTTGTGTTATTTTTCATATTCAATAGACCGTGAACTCACAGTACGATGAGCTCACAATCTCCTCGAATGAGACGGCCACATCCAACCTGTAACGCCCCCTTTCAAGATCGAACCCTATTCTTATCGTATCTTCAGTTTCGCCGTCAAGTAAAAAGCCGTTGAGATACCACTCATACAGGAATACTTCGCCGCATGAAAGTGAGGGCTCTGTGGAGACGCATATGGTCATATCGGTCCCTGAAGGGATGGATTCTTTCACACCGTAAAGGGTGATGTCAGGGGGTCTCTGCAGATCGGTTTCAACGCATGTGGCTGCACATCCAGAGAGGACAAGAGTGAGCATGAGTGAACAAAGGACTCTGAAACCCGTGGTTCTCAGTATCTTCCTCGCAGTTACCCCGATGGTTCCTCATATATGCAGGGCGGACCTCCAGTTGTTACGAAAACGAAATGTTCGCCCTTATTTATTATATTTTAGTAGAACTTTCTAAGTTACAAAATTGTATTTTATTATTTTTGTCAGATTTTGAGATTTTTGTCAAGTAAAAAATAAAAAAATTGCAATTTTTTTTTATACGTTTTTTAAAGATATGTGGGTTAAAAAGCTTCGAGAACATTGAAGTACGGGACGAGTTCTTTACCGTTATAGGCAATATCGATCCTGAAATTGATCCGTCTTTGCGGCTCGATAAGAAACCGAATCCCGAACCCTCCGGTCACCCTGAGGTGTTCCAGCGATACGAGACTATTTACATTGGGCGCCACTTGGCCGACGCTCCCGAACACAACTGCCCCAAGCCTCCAGAACAGGGGCAGGCGGTACTCTCCCTGCAGAGCGGTGTAGTTCATATCCCGGTATCGCCCCTCGTAATAACCCCGCATCATGAACCGGCCGCCCATCTCCGGCAGATACTGGAAGGGCACATCGCCGGTGCTCAGTTGTAGTACGTACTGCAGCCCCAGGACGTGCCGTTCAAAAAGTGGAAAAAAGTGCCTGTAATCGAACAAAAACTGTGAAAAATCCTCCTCACTGCCGATCAGCGCGCTGTAAATCATCACAGTCGAGTCCAGGAGAAATCCCCTACGCGGGAAGAAAGGGCTGTCTCGCCTGTCGGCAGTAAACCGTAGACCCACACCCGACGCACGGGTGCCCTCGCTTCCCGTTATAAACCCTGTATCGAGCAATCCATCCTCCTCCACCTCCTTCATATCAATGTAGGCAAAGCTGTACACTGGACCGAGAAAAAATCCTCTCGAGAGATACCACTGATACCCGATGCCGAAACTCACCTCGAAGGGAGTGTAGTTCTCTTCGAACTCATCCGGTGTGACAGGGCCAATTCCCCAAAACTTGTCAGGAAATTTCTGGACCACGCCGGCAACATTCAGCTTGTTTCCACTCTGTCTGAAATATTTCTCCATCCCCAGGGCTGTCAGCCACTGATTATTCTGCGTATAGAATGCCACGGCGCTCAGCAGGTCAGGCTGCTGTACAACCGCATCAGAGAAGGGGGAAATGTAGTAGAGAAGCGATGCTCCCAGTCCAAATCCTGTTTCCGGTGTGATAAAGAAAACCGGGAAAGGAATGAACCGCCTTTCCCTTTTTTCAATATCTTCCTCTGCATGAGAATATGCGGGAAAAAGAAACCACAGGAGTATCACAACAGCAATGCAAGCGTATGCGGGTATTCTGCTCGATTTCATGATGGCGAGAAATAAGTTACTCCGTCTGTGGAATATTCTTGCGAACCATGCATTTCCATACCCATTTCAAATATTCTTCTCTCCCAGTTTCAAGCGGTGCACCTTGATCATATTGGTGGGACTGTGTGCCAGAACAGGAACCCCGCCGACCATGAGCACCATATCACCCTCTTTGCAGATACCGCTCTTTACCAGCCGTTCCTCAGCACGATCAAACAGCTCTTCCGTAGATGAGACATTCTCGATCAGCATAGCGTGTACTCCCCACAGCAATGAAAGCCTGCGCAGGACCTCCTCGCTGGGTGACATGGCAATAATCGGCGCCGACGGCCTGTATTTGCTTACCAGGGCTGCGGTTCTGCCACTCAACGTGAAACTGATGATAGACTTCACGTGCATCAGATCAGCGAGTCTCGTGGCGTGATAACTCACGTTATCGGACACGTTGTCCTTTTCTGGAATTCGTTTCGGCTCAACATATTCACGCTGTTCCTTGCGCCGAAATATCTCGTCCTCCGTTCTGCGGGCTATGTTGTCCATGACCTGGACCGCCTGTAGAGGGTAATCTCCCACAGCTGTCTCCCCCGAGAGCATGACGCAATCCGTGCCGTCGAATATCGCGTTTGCCACATCGGCAGCCTCAGCTCTCGTTGGACGGGGGTTTCTGATCATCGACTCGAGCATCTGCGTTGCGGTAATAACCGGTTTGCCGGCCACATTGCATTTCCCGATGATGAGCTTCTGGAGAATGGGCACCTCCTGAGGGGAGGTCTCGGCACCGAGATCCCCCCGTGCGACCATGATGCCGTTTGACTCTGCGATGATTTCATCGATGTTCTCCACAGCCTCAGGCTTCTCGATTTTCGCTATCACAGGCAATTCATGGCCAGCCTTCTTCATCAGGTCACGAAGCTGCACAATGTCTTTCGCCCTGCGCACGAATGAAAGGGCTACAAAGTCGACTCCTTGCTCTATACCAAAGACAAGGTCTTTTCTGTCCTTGTCCGTGAGCGCTGAAACACTGATCCTGCTATCGGGGAGGTTCACCCCCCTGTGTGAACTGATGGTTCCTCCATTTAAAATCCTGCATATAACTCCTTTATTTGTTATCTTCTCAACACGCAGCTCTATGGCACCATCATCGAGAAGTATCCTTTCGCCCTCTTTTACCTCCTTCGGAATCTTGTCATAATTGACACTGAGTTTCTTCCAATCACCCTCGATGTTCTCAGTAGTTAGTTCGAGCATGTCCCCTGTATGAAGGGTAACAGTCTCCTTCCGGAGTGATCCCGTTCTTATTTTCGGTCCCTGCAGGTCCATCAGTATACCTATGGGAACATCCATCTTTTTCGACACTCTTCGCATCATCTCAACGGTATCACGGTGGAAATCATAGGAACCGTGTGAGAAGTTCATCCGTACCACGTTCATCCCACAGGCAACCATGCTGGAGAGCGTTCCCTCGTCATGGCTCTGCGGCCCGACCGTAGCAATGATCTTTGTAAGTTTCATGAAGGGGAACTCCTGAATCAGATGTTTCAGGTAAAATGCCAGCCTTATAAGATGGCGTGTGCGTAAGACTTCAACGACAACGGCGCATATCTAGATGAAAATAGGTACCTGCGCTGTCTGAAGAAACAGGATTTTAGGAATTCTGTCAGCGCACGGTCATATTGGTCTGCGTGAGTGGGTCGATGGTTCTATTTTTAAGCCAGATTTCGAAATGCACATGCGGCCCGGTTGATCGACCACTATTGCCAACTGTTCCGATGACCTGACCGCTTCTGACCCGCTGCCCTCTCGTTACATGTATGTTGTCGAGATGTCCATACAACGTCTTGTATCCGAACTGATGCTCGATGATGACCACTTTACCATATCCGAAACGAGGCCCAGTATAGATGATCCTGCCCTCCTGTGCTGCGTACACCGGGGCACCCACCCTGTTTGCAATGTCAATGCCCCGATGAAAGGACCGCTTACCCGTGAAAGGGTCTCTTCTGTAACCGTAGCGTGACGTAAGCCTTCCTCGCAATGGCTTGTTGAAGGCTTCACCAAGCGCATAGGCCCGTTCCATGTTGCTGAACCGGACACCGGGCATGAAGAGCTTCATCCCGGGAGACAGCTCATTGGTGCGTAGTTCATTGACCTCCATGATGAAATCGGGAGCAATTCTGTACTGCGTTGAATACTGGAAGATGGTATCGCCTTCTTCAACATTGACAAAAATACCCCGTATGTTGGGAATTAATATGACCTCTCCCTCATGGATGGCATGCACGTTTGAGAACACATTGCAACTAATGATACTGTCAGGGTCTACATCGAACTTTTTCGATATACTCCAGAGCGTGTCACCCTTCTCGATGGTATACTCTATCAACCGCAGGTTCGGGATGTAGTCTTCCGTTCCGCCCCTTCCATTCTCCCGGAAATCACCTGCGGAAAGCCGTACCGGTGCATCGGTATACCAGGAAAAATCACCGAAAAAAGGAATATTCTCTGAAACTGGAGCAAAGGGAGCCGGGATGAGGGTGAAAGCGAGCACGATGAGGGTACCGACGCCGACCAGCTCCAGTACACGAAGGAAAGACCTCCACTTGGCATGAGCCACCAGTTGAAGGAACTGATCCGCCCGTTTCTTTATACGGAGGAAGACAAACCTGTATCTGTACTTCAGGCCAATGAGTTTCAACGCGAGCTTCATCTTCAGCATGGAGAGCGGTTTCATGGCACCTACATATTCGCGTTTTGTATCCCTATTGTATCCAGTTTGCCGTATAACACAAGCTTTTTATACAGAGCGCGGCAGGAACGTTACTTACTCAGTATCTTGAGGGGATCGATCAGCTTATGGTACTGATGAATCTCGAAATGAAGATGAGGCCCCGTGGATCGCCCCGTATTACCTAGTGTTCCAATGCGCTCTCCCTGACGCACGATTTGACCCCTTTTAACGAGTACCTTATCGAGATGACCGTACAGGGTGACATACCCTTGCTGATGTTTTATGACGACTGTTTTTCCATAATTCCCCTTGTATCCCACAAAGGTCACCTTGCCCGACTGCGATGCATGAACAGGCGTGCCGATCCGGTTTGAAAGATCGATGCCCGCATGGTAAGCCCTTTTCGCAGTAAAAGGGTCTATTCGAAAACCCATCCGGGAGGTCAGCCGACCCTTTACCGGGTACTTGAACAATGTTCCCAGCGCCTCCGCTCGTTCCCAGTCCGAGAGCCGTCCATTAGGAATGAACAGACGCTGACCTACATAGATCATGGAGGATGACAGATCATTTACATCCAAAAGCTTGTTCATGTCCACGTTGTACCTTGTGGTGATCGATGAAAGCGAATCCCCCTTTTTCACACTATAAAAGATTCCGCTCATGTTCGGAATCTGCAAAACGGTACCGATCTGTATGAAATAGGCCTGACTGAGGTGATTGGCAGAAATGATTGTATCCAGGGAAATCTTGTACCTCTGCGCAATACTGGAAAGTGAGTCACCCTTTTTAACCGTGTATGGCCTCAGCTTCAATATGGGAACAGTATAATCGGTTACTCCCCGCTCCGATCCCGACAGCCGGGACAACTGGCTGAACTCATCAAACATGAATTGATCGTAGAGCACATCTCCTTCACCTGTCAGCTGTCGCCCCTTTTCCCATAGATATGATTTCAAAGCAACAGAGAGGGGCACGATAGAGATGAAGACAAGAAGGAGAGCCAGGACAAAGAGCAGGCCGCTTTTCTTTCCTTTGAAAAAATCGGTAAATGTAGTTAAACTATGGGGGAGTGCAGCCGCTTCTGAAATATGCACAACTCTCTTACGGGGCAGTATCTTCTGGTCCTGGAGTGCACGTGAGGAAGAACTGTGCTGATCAAGATACCGTTCAACTGAGGGGCGTGGTTGTACGGCGCTCCTTCTCTGTTCGACAAATACCCTTGCTGCAGCGGCTCTGTTTCCCATACAACCTATTTTTCGACAGAATTAGAGATAGAATGTAGTACTTTTGAGAGGACCATGGGAGAGGATATCGACAGGGTTCGTGAACGAACGGGCATCGACAAGCTCGATACGGGTCAGCGTAAAAAGCTGTTCAGGGATTTTATCGAGCATGGGGGGAAGGTAGTTGGTGAGGGCAGGCAGAAACCTGTCCGCGAGACTCTCAAGGGAC
>SMTZ1_10009105_pt1 | contig 23029 bp, 27 predicted proteins | sample DeeMarSWOR136_30_FD_25667 | JGI IMG/M metagenome (IMG submission 25667) | reverse complement strand
AACACGAAGAACTTTAAGCACTACTTTTTGTCCTTCACGAACATAATCGCGGATATTTCTTACCCATCGAGAAGCAACCTCTGAAACGTGTAGGAGACCCTCCTTATCATATTCGTCTAGCCTAACGTAAGCTCCATAATCGGTTATTCTTATAACCGTGGCTACCACCAAATCGCCGACTTCAGGCCATTCAGGTCTCCTTAATCCCATGTGCTTTCAACCTTAACATGTTTATTCTAGTACGGCAGTAATTTCTCCCTTAACTTTCGTCTTTCCGCTTGAAGGTTCTGCTAAAATCGCTCCACACACGTTACAGTTAACAAAGGTAGTGGCGTGACTGAAAACAAACTGTTCGTTTCCACAATCAGGACATTTTACTCGATAGAACTTGCTTTTGGGTTTTGGTATGACTTTTTCCCATTCACTCAATTTTCCTCACTCCATTTTAAGTTATTATCAACTTCTTAAGACGAACTCCATCCTTATGTCGCATATAGCCACACTTCTTACATCTTAGCCTCAGAGTCTGCTTTTTAGTTGTTTTAGCAAACTTTCTTTGACGAGGAAACTTCTGTCCACCATACCCCCTCTTTTCCCGCAATTCATGATGCCTCTCTCCCTTGGCTAAGGCTCTCCTCTTCCCTGCCTTATACAAGGAAACAGCGTGAACTTGATGAGATTTACATCTTGGACAATATGTGGTAATTTCTTTTGGAACGTTCATACGATCACTGACTGGCTAAGTATAAAACAGCCTCCTTAATTACTATTTATACATTTCTTTCGAATGTTTAGTGGTATTTTCGCCATTGGATGGACCTTATTAAGCGATGCTTTCCTTCGATTCCGTAGACATACTCAAAGCTTTGCTCAACCAACTTCTTCGCATTTTTAGCAGTTGATTACGTCTCGCAGATGTAACTGGCTGGCTGCAAGTTCTTTTATTGCTCCCCATAGAAATAGACGTGGCTTTGACACCGCGCATACTCAGATTTTATATTCTTCATTAATCACAGGGAGTTCAATCTATATCATCCCACGGACCATTCAATCAGGCGCGCGCAGGAGTCAAAGTTGATGCAGTGAGCAGCTTCTTCAAAGGCAGAAATAGAAAATATAGAGTTCAGTTTTGAACGCAAAAGGACTCTCGAAGAAAACTGTCTATATATTGAATAGTTTAAATGCTATGCTATGGAAATCATAATTTGAGACTCACTCACTGGTAGGCGGTCTCACAGATGCCTATATATCTTCTGCCAGATATTTCAGATCGAAATCTCTTAACTTGTATTCTGCCCCTATGCTAACAAGAAACGATTCAAAATCATCCAAGCAATCTCGCCAATCAATGGCGAAGGAGTGCATGAACTCAGCGTATTCTGAATAGTTCTTGTGAAATGAAATCATAACCACATCTTTTCTAAGACCTTCACCACCAGCGCCGAAGATGACATTAGGGCGTTTGGCTAACCAATCCTTCGATTTTTGCGATATTTCCACATCTAAGTCTTGATGATATTTCGTTTTTGCGAAGGTAAACGCCATTATTTGATACCCAAGCTTCTCAAAGTCGGGAATTATGGTATAGGTTTTTATGTATTCTTTTTCGATTCTGGCCCGAGTTCTGGATACAGTAGGTTGCGAGACTCCCAAGATGCCTGCTAATTCTCGATCGCTTTTCTTAGAATTTTTCAGCATTTCACTTACTAGTCTAAGGAGCTTTTGTGTTTTCATAATAATGTGATTTATTACAAGTCATTTAAAAGTTTGATGCATTATTTTAGCGCTTACTTACAAAGGAATAACGCTTCGGAGTTAATTTCGATATAATTTCGACTATTTTTGCAAATTAAGTTAATATAAAAATAGGCAAATCACAATACAGATTAAACTCTTCTGATATAAAGCACAAAAATCGCAACCAAAAATTTCACAAAAGGGTATTTCTAATTGTAGAATGTTAACCCAATCTCTCCATTAGTTTGAGTCAATCTCTACGGCTACCCCTTGTTTAATGAGTACTCTAGCATTTTCTGGAGGCAACGTGGCTATGTCCTCTGGCGCAAAGGGACCGTAAGTTTTCATATCAGACCCAACTAAGGCTGGAATTTCCTCAACGAAACGGAGAACGATCATGTTCTGTTTCGTACCCTTTCTGATGTTTGATAAATCTCCGCGGAGAATGTCTTTAGAGAATGCTTTGTAAGCTTCAGCTAGCGGTAAAACTTCGCCAAATAACTTTTTTTCCTCTACAGTTAAGTTCTCTTTATGTACAGTCCCTTTGACCAAGACTTTTTCCAAAAATTTCTTATAACGAAATTGAAGAAGTTGACCAATCATAATCTCTACGTTTCTAAACTCATTGCCCAGCAGCTTAGCTTTTGTTGTTTTTTTATCTAACATCCTATTTTCCTGCTTCATTTTTTTTATGTAAGAAGCAATTTTGGCATAGAATTTCTTGGGTAGCCTTTGAATCTCCAGAGTTTCTTTTTCCTTTTGCCACACGTCGTAGAATTCATCGTACAAAGTTACTGCACCACCTTTGCCACACCCTTACAGAGTAACATCAATGCAGCAGCAGTGGGAAGTTCAACTTTCTGCCCTTCAAACGGACCATAGATTTCGTCCTCCATCCTGAATTGGGGAGCCTCTGAAATAAAAACTGTTACTTCCCCCTCCTTAAAAGCTACTGCACTCTTAAGAGGGTCAAAATCCTCGATGTCAGTGAAGGGTAATTCAATTTTTTTTAAGCCGGTTTTTCCATGTAACGAATTAGACAGTCTTATCAGCCGGTTGATGTCAGGGGTGACTACACTGTCGATTTTCACAGATTGCTTTTCCACTCCATATTGGGCTATCTTTTTCCAGGTTTCTGGGCTTATGCCCTTAACTACTCCCCATGGACCTTTTTGTTTCCAGCTCTTCAGAAGTGCTTCTCTATGATTAAGTATCGAATTTATGTGCATAGACTTCAAACCAGTTTTCATTAATTCTTCTTTAGAAGCGGTTAACAAAAAGTCGTATGTTCCCTTAGCCACTCTTCCTCTCCATCCATGGTCATTCAAGTCCGGACCAGAAACCCTTCTATCAGGTATAGCGCTTTTTCTCAAACCATGAAATTCAGCTTCTAAACCTATTCCCATGACGTAGTCAACAATCTCTTTCCGAGCTAATGAATCCAACCCTCGAACCACTTCACTCTCCACATGAACGTGATATCCCCTATGTCCCGAAAATGCAACAATTAATACCTCTGACGAAAAACCGAAATCTTCTATCAAAACATCTACAAGCTTAATCGCTTCAGCCTTGGCAGCCTCTAAACAAACTTCGCAAGGCCAAGTCTTTTCCTTGAATTTTATTCCTCCACAAGCAGGACATTTCTGGGGAGACAACCCCCTGCCAGAAGCGCCACAGCCAGTACAGACCCAGAAGTCGTGAACCGTAGCACATGGGGTTTGGATGTGATCTGCGTCAATGTCAAAAACTAGATCCGCTCCCAACCACCCTTTTTCCTTCATCTCTTCCTCGGGGCGCTCGTAATAGGCGCTAGAATAGTAAACGTCTGAAGGCACGATAGTAGCTAATGAAGACCTGAGGCTTTCAATGTCCATAAAGCTCTTGTGACGAAGCATAGCTCTCTTTTCAAGAAGGAGAAAACCAAACTCCCGCCTTTCTAGAGAGGAGGGGGGCAGAATAGAGGCGGAATTCTGTTTATAATAATCAGCGAATTTGTTTCGGATAAAGCTCTGTGACAAAGAGGACATATTCAACTCTTCCGTCTATCATACACTATAGATAAAAAACTATATTTAAACGGAATTAATCTCACTTTAACCGAATCAAAAGGCTTCAATCAATCTTCTTATGAGATGTGAGGAAAAAATAAAAAATCAAAAAAGCCTCATTTATTATCAGTTAGATCATTTTCAGGAAAATTTTGTAGTTTCCGTTTATAGCAAACCAAAGGATTAATCGCTCTTTTACATTCGGGTTCTGGTAAGATACAGATACCGTGAGTGCGTAATGTTGTACAATTTGGGGGGGTATACCTTGTTCCAGAGCCTCTGGTTCCGGCTATGTGCTCCACTTGATAACGCGTCAATCGTTCGTTGAAGTCAGAGACGGAACGGAAAAACTTGAAAACATCCTCCACACTCATCCCGATGTTTAACAGAAAGGAAGTTAATGCGAATCGACCTATGTGAGAAGCGGGGCGACCAGCTGCAATCCGATCATATACGCTCTTAATGCAGGAAGGGAAGGCTTCTAATACTACGCGCTTCGGCATCTCTTCAATCCGGATCTGGTCCCTTTTCTTTGTAGCCAGTTGCCTCAACTGATTAACTCGAGCCATGATGCCCGGAGGAAGAGATTTTATCCTAGTGTCAACTTTACCTTCAATATATTCTTCTTGTAAGGTAAACCTCTCCGTTAATCAGAAGGTGATTAACAAGTTTCCAATTTTTATCGTGAAAGTCCGTTGCGTTCTTTAAGAAAACGGGAAATCGAAGTGCAAAAACATATTGTGGTAGATTAATGTCCACCAATCTTATGTTCCAGTTGAAGTTATTGGCAACCTCAAACAGTTTCTCTTTATCTTCTGCTTTTAGTAGCTCAGAAGCCCGTTTTGCCTCAGCCAAAGAATATCTGCTTTTAATAAGAGAATCCTCTGTTGCAGCAACCAACATAACAGCTATTGGAAAAGAGAATGTCTCAATTTCAATCTCCCGCGGTTCATCCCGTGGCTGAGCCCTTACGTAAGCAGACACATCAAGTAATGCCTTTCTAACCCGCTCCTCTGCACGATCCAAGAACGGAATAAAAAAGTCACTTTCTAACTCGTTTATATCTAGCCCTATCGCTCTGACATGGTCAGCAGTCTTTTCAATGAAGGGATATTTTGCCCTGTCATAAGCAGTAAGTACCTGCCTAACCTCCCCTCAGTTTTTACTACTCTACTTCAATTCGAGGAGCCAAGTAAAATTTCAGTTTTCCCTCTTTTTCCTGTTGGAAATCCAGTTTAATGGGCATATCTGTTGAAAACTCTACTATAACAATTTCTGATGTCGGCACAGCTGCCTTAACTATCTCCGAGAGGTAACTTAAGCTGAAAGTGGCTTTAGAAGCCTCCTTCGCCGACATCTCCAAAAGCACATCGTCCCCTACATTAAATTCGATCGTAGCCCCCATAATGTCACCTGTGGCATTCATAACAATTTTATTGTTATCAGCCTCAATTCGAACATGATCACTTACCAGAGAAGCATCCTCTATAGCTTCCCGTAATCCCTGGGTTGTACTTTTTGCTTTCACATTGAATTTAACTTTTGGAGTGGGAACCTCTTCCTCCATAGCCTCTAAAGTAGGCATATTGAAGGTACGAGAATAATTTCCCCTAATAGCAATTTTCAGTTTCCCAGTCTTTTCGTCTAGAGATAATTCAACAGATTCGTCTTTTCCTGTTCTCCTAAGCAACTTCAGCATTTCACTTATGTTGATGCACATCTTAATGGTTTCACTGCAAGAATACTCATCGAACACTATTTTCGGCCATTCAAAATCGACCATAGCAACCCGTGAGGGATCCATGGCACGAAGTTTGATTCCTTCAGGAGTGAGGTCAAAGGTAGCTTCGTCGACGAGTATGGAAATAGCGCCCATCATATCCTTCAAAACCTTTGCATCAGCCATTTTAGCCTTGAACATCAATAAACCTCCGTTATCAGTTATTTTTAAGCTACCTCTCATTTAAGCTGTTTGATAGATTTTGACATTTATAGATTGAGAGGAAGTTTTTGCTTGATTTTGAATTAGGCTTGGTTTATCAGCTATATTCACGAAAGGTGTAATTACATTTTGTGCACCGGAAAAACTGTGTTGATGACTCGTCGGTTCCTCTGGTTTGAACTTGCCAAGCATACGCATTATTGTTACCGCATTTCGGGCATTCTATCCTTACTATAGGTAAAGTACGCAGTTTTTGTTCCTTTTTTCCGATAATTGCTATTGATTCTTGGGGAGAACGATCTATGGTTTTGGGGGCAACGGGTGACTTATCTTCCGTCTTTTTCTTGTAACCACATTTTGGACATACAAGATGAAAAACATCTTTTTTTGCTTTTTGTTCAGGTCTTGAAATCAGCCGCGTTCCACATTTCGGACAGAATTCCATATCACTCATCACCATTTCTGCGCCAATTCGGTTGCAATTTACTCTTTTAAATCTTTTCTCTTGAACGAGTTAATCCAGAGGCTATGATATGTGCTACTCGCAAAGCCTCAGGAATGAGGCTATGTGTGGATGTGTTTTTCATAATCTTTTTGGCATCATCATACAAAATTCCTGCTATATGGATGTAAACAGGGTTTTCACCCTTTCGAGTCTTAACCTCAAAGAGTTTTCCAGCATTCTCCATAGCTTGCCATCTAATATCAAAATTCGGGAGATTCTTAAGAGCGTTTTTTATGCCCTTCAAATCAGGTTTTTCCCTCGTTACTGATATAACGGGTAAATCAATCCTACAGGACAGCTTATTTATGTCTACCACATTGAAGCCAGCAAAGTTAACGCCATCTAGAACTATAATCCGAAGTTCCCCATAGAAAGAAGAACTTTCGATCATTTCAGCTATTTTTTCTGTAGCATCTAACCCGTCAATAGTTATCTCTGTTTGCACGACTCCTTCAAACCAGTTACCTCCCCGATAGACGACTCCCAAAACTTTTACGGTTCCTCTAGTACGGGGAACAAAATATCCATCGTCAACACCCAACACTCGAATCTCAGGTTTTATTGAACGAAATCTTTTAGGAAACAAAACGGTCATCTTTAAATTCAGTTTACTTAGCCTTTAAATTTTATTCACCATTTTAATAAATCATAAATTAGACAAAATAGTAGAAGGGAGTTACATGTTTACATTTGTACCACAATACGAAAGCCTCAGAGAAGTTTTAATGGATCAGAGACTAGCCTCCCTAGGAGATGCCTACGTGAATTTCCTTTACTCTCTGGCATTATCCAAAAAGAAGGGAGAACCAACTGGAACTAAGGTTAAAGGTCGTTTGCTCGCGGACGCCTTCAAAAAGGCAGAATTGAGAAAATTTCTGCCTACAAGAATCGATCGGCACAAAAAGGCGGATGCCGCTGAAGCTTTGATTGTTTATGCTTGGCTACGGGGTTCAATGACTATGGAAGAGGGACTTAAAATACTAGAACAGAACTTAGATAAAGTTGAACTATTCAGCTTACTTCTCCTCACTACAAAAAATAAACTTAACCTATATAACAATCAGAGATAAACAGAAAAATTCAGCTATTCTATTTTTGTTTATAATCCTTAGAAGCTTTCTTGAAAGACTTGTGGAATTTCTTGCCTAGACCATGGACTTTTTTTATTGCTTCTCTTATAACCGCTTCCGGATTTTGCTTTTCTTTTGTTCGAATATATAATATGCCGCTGTCAACTAGGGGATGTGGTACATCATAGCCAGCCATCTCTATGGTATCATCTTCCAGAAGGGTTTTTTGTAGCAGATTAAGAATGGAATGCCCTGCTCCCTCCACCTCGATTTTCAATTCATTGTCTGTTCTTTTCAGAACACTAACTTTCATTTTGCTCCACCTCGCTAGTTACATCTTTTCCATAATCAGGAGATAGTTTTCGCCTCTCAAAGTTTCCACATTTGGAGCATTTCATCCCACGATTTTCTGTCTGCAATACATGTCCACATATTGAACATAGGGCATAGACTACTCCCAAACCTTTGTCCACTGTCGATAAAAAGACAGACCTATTCTCGGTGCTAATCACCTTTGCCTTCATGATGTCACCTGGTTTACAGACATTAAACATGTTGTCTACATAGCCATGACTAACGCCAGAGATATGCAGCATGCCCTTGAAAAAGCCGGAAAGCATTTTATCTCCGATTTGAAAAATACGTAAAGTTGCGTTCTTGCTTTTCACTTCTAAAACCAGACCAGTGACTATATTTCCGACCTGAGGGATGCTTACTTTTTCAACAACAGGATATACGGAAATCTGTCTGTTCAACATATCTAACAGAGTGCGCCCCGTAACTTTCGAGTGAATAGTCCCGCTTTCTGCGTAGGTTCCAGGACCCGACGTAAACTCTTCTATTACTCCCAAACGTTCACCGGGAACAACTAATAGTCCACTCTTTCTTTCAGAATCATTCATGTATTTTTTCCTTCTATTCTATACAGATCAACTTTGATACTTCGTCTTTTCTTTGTATGAAATTTAAACATTCTCGGAATTTCCATTTTAAGGGGAAATATGTGAGTTACTCTTCCTCCATGCCCCTCAATAAACCTTTTGATAAAATCTCTGTTACTTTCTCCACCTTTGTGAAACGAGTAGATTGTGTTACTTAACTCTAATGATTTAGATATGAACTTTCTATCGGCTCTTCTTCGTTGTACCCCAAATGGAGGATTCTGCAAGACGATGTCAAAATTTCCGTTAATAGCATCTATGTCTGCCACAATACAATGAACTCGGTCTTTCACACCCATAATGTCTGCATATTTTTGCGCCACCCTCACCGCAAATCCATCCAAATCGACACCTACAACTTCCTGTGCACCTAACAGAGCAGAACCTATGGCTAGTCTCCCCGTGCCACAACCTAACTCTACCACAGTTTTGCCGATGATATCATCATGAACATACGCTGCTAGGTAGAGTATCTCTGCCGCTACATTTGAGGGCGTAGTATACTGCTCAAGATAAACGTTGGGCAGAGGATGGGCTTCTATCTCTGACAACGCTCGTTCTAGATCGCGTTTCCGAACCAGCCTCTTGTGAGCAGTTCCTCCCATTTCATTTCCCCCAGCAATACAAGTGCTTCGTTAAGAGACAAAAGAGGTTTACGGAAACTCTGTGCGTCATCTAGAGATAGGCGAGGGCAGGCGGTATTTACAAATGCGTCTATTCCAGGAAACTGCATCAGGGCAGCGGATGTAACCTCTCTAATGGCAAATAATGTGGCCTTTAGTCCGTTTCGTTCAAGTTTCTCTTTGATTTCAATCGCATCTTTTAGTCTCATCTGTCCACTTTTCAGGCTTATTAAGACGCCGAAGCTCTTTGCATCTTTTGCTTCAGATATATTAGCCCAACGTTGCTTAATTACCCGTCTGACTTCATCTTGGATAGGATATACTCTTTTTTCATAAGGATCAGCAATTATTGTTGGTTTTCCCGTGGCTAAAGCTACACCCATAGCGTGAAATCTGCCACCGCCAACAAACAAATATGCCTCAACCTTTTCCGAAACGGATCGGGCGTTGCTAAAATTACATCCGATTATCTGTCCAGGGTATTTAACTGAATCAACATCCCCCACAAAAACAGTTTTTCCAGCATTCCGAAGTATGTTTTTGGCTTCGTCTAGTTGGTGGACATGTTGAACCGTTGTAACCAAACCAATTTTGCTCCAAGATTCAAGGTAAGCCAATGCTTTCGCTAAGGCTTCTTTGATACTAATTTTTGCCCTCGCTTCCACATAAATAACTGGTACATCAGTATGCAAGGTCATAGGAGTGTGTCCGTAATGAACTATGAGGTCTGCGCCCAGAATTTTTGCTTCGGATATGCCTAGGTCGCAGGCACCGTAACATGGATCTGTTGAGACGATTGGAGTAGCTCCAGCTTCCTTGATGATAGAAGCTAGGTGAGGAGCCTCGGGTTTTAGTCCTTCCGGAAGTTGCAAGAATACGGTTTTTGGCTTCAGTTTCATTATTTTTCTCTTCAGTTTCTTCTCTTCAAGATCGAAGCACATTGTTCTCATCTACAGTTTACTATAATGGATCAGGAATTAAGGATGGCTCCAGCAGACCAGAGCCTTTGCATTCACGAGTAGTCATTGAAAAGCGCTGATCAGATTAATTCAACATTCAGACCGCTGATGCAAATTTCTTTATTAAGTACTTGGAGTTAACCTTTGTTATTCCTAATTCTTTGGCTATTTTTGTGTGATTTTTGTTGTTTCTCTTAATAACTTTGATTAATTCTTTCTCTATCTCTTTTACCAACAACAAAGTTTCAACAACTTTGTCGGGATTGACACCAATAGAATCAAGATGCATAGTCAAGAACTTCAGGAAATCTCTTCCCAAATCACTTGGTGCCTGACCACATATTCCCACAGTTCTTTCCGGATTCATAGAATGGGCCCCTTCGCACAGCATTTCAATGGATTTAGTCACTGCAGGATTGGATTCATCGAACTGCCAAGCAATTTTTTCGCTATCACGATCGATTCCTAAGGTTAATTGAGTTAGGTCGTTGCTTCCTATGCTGAAACCGTCACAGCATTTAGAGAAGGCTTTTGGAATGAGACAGATACTAGGAACTTCAGCCATGAAAATGATGTCAGGTATCCTTAAGCCCTTCTTTTGAAAAGCATTCTTGATGAGTTCAGTTACCTTTTCTGCTTCAACAGTTGTACGGATGAATGGGATCATTGGCACTGCGTTCGTCAAGCCCAACTCATGTACTTGAGTAAAAGCTTCAAGTTCCAGCTCATATGCCTTGGAGAAGAACTCATCAATATATCTTGAAGCGCCTCTGAAGCCAATCATAGGATTATTTTCTTGGAACTCGAGCTCAATCTTGTTAAGTTCTATGTCTGTTGAATCGCAGATGGGACATTTATTCTGTTCCTTAAGAGAGATGCTTTTGCCACACTTGCAGTTGATTTCATAATAGATTGCACCTGGAAGAGAGGCATATTCATTTGTTTTAAAATCTGAGAATCGTACTATAGTTTTACGTGGTTTGAAGGCTCCAGAGATTATTGCGATGCCAGTCTTGAGCCTTTTGACATATTCATCAGTAAGAGATGTGACTAGTGGATATTTTTTCTTAACATCATCAGCCCATCTTTCAGGACCAAGCTGGTCAGCCCTTAAAGCAAATACTGGATGTAATTCTGTGCTTGTTACAACAAATTCTATGCGAACAAGAGAACTGCCCTGAGAGGGAAGTTGACTAATATGTAAAGCCTCATCAGGACTGCCGATATTTACCATAACTTTTGTAACTGTTTCTGGAATTTCCTTTAGCTCGATCTCTTGCACCTCAAAAGGTATTTCTCCCGCAAATATTCTCGCTTCACCAGTCGAACAGTCGAGAGTAATCTTATCCCCATCTTCTAGATTAAGGATGCCAACAACACCAACAGCACATGGAATCCCTCTTTCTCTGGAAACTATAGCAGCATGAGATGTCCTGTTACCTCTTTCGCAAATTAGTGCAGAAACTTTTTCGAGGTTCATAACAACTTCCCAATCCGGCGTCGTCATTGAAGTAATAAGCATTGGCTTCATGCCTTTCTTGTTGAATTCTAATATCTCTTTCATAGCTTCTTCAGGAGTCTCTGCTTTAGCGACAAACCCCGAAGCAATCTTTGTTCCAACTGGGATACCAATGTAAAGTGGATCCTTTTTTGGTTCCTTTTTAAGCTTGAACAAAGTCAATACGGTACGAGTAGCGTGAACTGTTTCTGGTCGCGCCTGTGTTATGTAGACTTCACCATTTTCGATGGCATATTCTACATCCATTGGCTTTTTATAATGTTTTTCTATAGTTGTAACGTGAGTGGCAACCTGATTTGCTTCATCAAAAGTAAGAACTTCAGGATCATGAACATCAACGGGAACTTCACGGTTCGACTTGGTTTGCTCATCGTAAACTAGCATTTCTTTTTGAGGGTCTTTGGGTGGGATGGTTCCGAGAACTTTGACTTCAGGTTCTTTGATGAAAGCGGTCCAAGATGCACTTTCTTTTCCTTGTACTATCATTTCTCCTAAGCCGTAAACTGCCTGAATTACGCCTACATTACGGTTGCCAGTATTAGGGTCTATAGAGAAGGCCACGCCAGCTTTTTCTGAATCAACCATAGTTTGAATAACAATAGAGATTAAACCTTGTTTAAGCAGTTCAGCCTCTGATATGTCAAGAATCGTTTTCCTACGCAAATCTTGCCGGTAATCTATAACTCTCCAGCCGAAAGCAGAGGCAATACATTTCAAAACATACTTAATCACATTAGAAGAATCTAACTCAACATTGAGATAGGTTTCAAATTGCCCAGCAAAAGCAGCAGTAGCCATGTCCTCGGTAATTCCAGAACTTCTGACAGCAACTCGATTACGCCCAACCCGCTCCTTCATCATCTCAATTTTTTTCTCTAATAATGCAATTAGCTCTGGCTGTATCTTAATATTCTCAATGAAGTCTCTTGTTTCCTCTGCAATCTTTTTAGCTTCATCTTCATCATCTTTAGCCAATGCAGCATCCAATTCTTTTACTAAGCTTACAATTTCCGGATCATTAAGTAACATCTTAGCGAATTCTGTAGTAACCATCACAGCATAGGGCACGTTATCCTTTCCAAGCATATGAAATAATTTAGCTAAATTAGCGCCTTTTCCGCCAGTAAACTTACCGTCAGTTGCAATTTTTTCATCAATATTAACGATTAAATTCTCAAAAACCAAATTCAAACCCCCTTCTGTTTATTGATCTGTGAGGAGAAAAAAAACTGAGGAGCCTGTGGGTATTGCAAGTCTCGCCTTTATGGCTAGACCCCTGCAAAGCTACTCCCTCAATTAATCCTCAAGTTTCTCAATAACTACACGACAGGGTGTAGGTAATTTGGCGCCTCCCCGTTTTAGCGCCTGCGTAGCAGCTTCAAGTCCATCTTTGTTTACGTTAACCATTATGACTGGCTGATCAGATTTCACACGGGCTGCGAGCCCCACGGCTTTGCCAAAAGCATTTCTCATTCCATCTTGAAGTCGATCCGCATGGGCTCCAAAAATCATTTTATTTTCTCGGAGCACAACATGGGGGTAGGGTAAAATCCTTAAAAGGTAACTGTTCCCAAGTTTTTCTGCGAGAACCCTGTTAGCTGCTATTCGTGCAGCTTCCAGAGCGTTGTGTCGAATCTGAACTTCCTTCTCAGCGATCAAACGGGCTTGATAATTATAAGTACCAGATGTATCGCCCATAGTGAATTTCACTATTTTTGAAGGTGGAGATCCTCGGATGTATTTTTTTCTTGTATAGGCTTGACCTTTTACCTCCCGATAGTTATGAGCTTTCATTACCAGTCTTCACCTGCTCTGTTCATCATAGTTAAACAGATATTATAAAAACTATTCTATATTAGATATAATGATTTGAAAAGCAAGAAGAAGTGGCATTTTACTGAATTCTCTCTATAGTTAGAAAATATCTGTTCATTTTAAGAAACTCATCGAGGGAACTATTGAGTTATATTTTTTTATAACTATCATCAACACAACTTTCGGAGAAGCTCGTTTGTTAAGATTCCAAAGTCTTCTGGCGCCAATTCCCGCACTCTTTTCGCGCTATAAACCATAGAATCGGCCAATTTCAGAGCATCTTTTCCAGTTATTTCACGTTTGCTTAAGAAGGGAATTAAACTATTTCTCACTTTCTTATTTCGCTGAGTAAAAAGTGTTCGAACAAGAGAAAAATACGTTTCTTCATCTTCCACATGGAAGGGGGGATCCCGAGGCTTCAGTCGTACAATCATAGAATCCACGTCTGGCGGGGGATAAAACATCATTCTAGGAACATTATCCAGAAGCTCCACATCAGCTTTATAATAGATAGTAACTGTTAGCCTGCCATAATCTTTGCTTCCCACCGAAGCCGCTAATCTCTCTGCAAACTCCTTCTGGAGAATCAGAACAGCCCAGTCAAATTTTCTTTCGAGAAGGCGAAATAGAAGCGGAGATGAAATAGAGTAGGGAGGAGAAGAAACAACCTTGTTGAAGAGAGGAAGAAAAATCTTGAGTATATCACCTTCTATTATATCGACATTTGGAAGACCTTGAAGTTGCTTCCTCAAAATTCTCACAATTTTGGGGTCAAACTCGACTGCAACGACTTTCTTGCATTTGCTAGAAAGAAGTTGTGTCAGAAAACCGAAACCTGCCCCCACTTCTAAAACAATATCGTCATTAGTCAAAGAAGCATGGGATATTAACCGTTGCAATATATCTGAATTCACTGTAAAGTGTTGCCCCAAGCTTTTTTTTGGGAAAAGACCGTAAAGGCGAAGAAGATGCTTCGCCTTTCGAAGAAGATTAAATCTTTCCACTAGGGCGCTTCCTCCAAAATTCTCCTTGTAATGAGCTTGGAGGGGTTAGGCATGTTGGCGCGATTCTGTAAATCCTCTAGATTCTGGAAGGGTTTCCTCTCTCTTTCATCAACAATCTGCCACATGTATTTCTTCCCAATACCTGGTATCAATTCTAAAGCATGCATTCGAGGCGTTATTGCTTGTGCCGTGTTAAAGAAGTTAATGAACCACACTTCTCGATTAATCACTATCTTTTCTACTGTTCCAGCAAGTTCCATCTTAGCGTTAGAAGTTAAATCTTCATAGTTTATTCGCCCAATAATATAGGTTATTTTTCTCCTAGAATCTTTTCCAACATATACTCTGTCGGAAGTCTTGAGAATAATACCTTCTCTAGCAATCGCCTCAAGAAAGGTGAAGTATTCTTCTCCCACTACCTGAATCAATGCTCCTGCTCTGTACCCTGGTCTAGATCCTGGTCTTCCATGAGGAAGATAATCTAGAACATAAGCATATTCTTCGTATCTTTTCTCGCTCCTTTCCACTCTTTCCCAACCCCGAAATGGTAACAACTAGTTAAGAGGATTATATAGTTAAAAAAAGTCCTTATTCCTTTTTTCTATACTTGTTCAAAAAAACCAGTATTTTTTCGAGTTTGGAGCTTTCAATTATCCTACGACCACCAGATAAAAATACTCTGATTTCTTTGATGCTTTCAGGCATAGCGTTTATTATTTGCACAGCCTCTTCTTCTTCCACTTTGAATTTTTCCACGAATTCCTTCATAATATTATCCACTTTTTCAGGCTCAACTTTGGTGAATTTTGTCGCGTAGTCGAGGGATCTTCTTTGGAATTGATCCAGTCGTTCCTCACCGATAGCTTCCAGGGCTTCTTTTACTTGGGGAACCGTGAGGATACGTTCTTTTAGAGCTTTTCGCGCCATCTCTTAGGTCTCCTTATGGGGCGTGATGTGTTCTGGGCGAACGATTATCTCCTTAGTTGCATTCCCCTGTGATACATTAATGACATAACTTCTCCCTCGCTTCTCAGCGACAACGCCGATTTTACCGTGGAATCTTCGATGAGGCATGCCTTTGTGAACACTGGGGTCTAGTTTAATCACAACTTTTTCATCTTTTTCATATTCACGTAAAACCCTGCTTAGTCCTGTCTTTCCCCGTTCTCTAGATTTCCTTCTTAGAAGGTAACGGGTTTTTCTACGGTAACCTTTCGCTTTTCTTCCCAACTTAACATTCCTCCATAATGACCTTTAAAACATCTAACTCAAGAGGCTTTGCTTCAGTATTGATGATAGAGGCTACGCTAGGTATTGTTCGCCCTTCATCGCCGCTTATTAACTCTTTAATATAAAGCCCTCCTTGACAAAGTATCTTCATTTCTGCACAGTTAGGTGCCAACCTCTTTATCTGCGTCTCATATATGTACTTTTCTCGAACCAGATCCGCTCTTCTATGCAAAACACGTAACGGTGTTTTCTGACGAATGATAGCATTTGCCAATGTTTTCTTTATAGTCTCCAACTCTTCATCCGAAACGTCCCTGTTAAAATCAACAAGAACTTTATACATTTTCTTTGATGCCTCAGCCTTCTTCAATCGTCTAATATCATCTTTGCTGGCGAAACGAAGACCTAAAACCGCGACTTTGCCTCGGGCTTTCTTATTAACGAGTTCCGTTACACTCTGCAGATCTATGAATCGTATCCTAGGCTTTTTAATTTCCATAATGAATGGCCGTCCAGTTCCCAGCATCTGAGCATCCACATCTTCCCGACCAGCTGCATGAAATGCCACATCTTCTCCCCCAGTTTTTTCTAAAAGTGGTCCTGCAATAATCTCTTCAACAGATTCCTGATATATCTTTCCGGTCCCATTGCATTTCGGGCAGCCCTCGCCTCTACAGCTTCTGCACAACCACTTTGATTGAGGGATATCGCGAACAAGCTTCTTGTATGCTCCCCTAACATATAGAGGATTAGATTGGAGAATAACCTCTCCAGTGAAAGGTCTGACCAGAACCACAACATCGGGCTTTTTGTATTCAGCTGGTTTCCTTGTAGCCGCGGCTATTTTTTTCCCGATGTCACGGCTGAATTCGTTCCGCATGCTCTCTCCATATCCCCCCTCAAAGCTGGCTTTAAATTCGTCTTCTCGTTCCTCAACTGACGTTGGCAATTCTATACCAACAAGGAAGGTAATATACTCATAGTCTTTAAGTGTCTCTAAGGCATTTTCCACTAGCAGGTTTACGCTCTTGAACAGCCCTTGACAGAGATAACATTCCCTCTTTTTTCTACCCCTCTTTCTCATATTGTGGAGTATCTCAGCGGCCATATCAAAAGATCCATTCGATGCTAAGATTCTGAGATTAGAGAATCCTGCTTTTTTTCCGGAAAGCGCTAGCTGATGATTTTTCATAGTTAGGAGGAGCTTCAGGGTTTCGCCTCGTTTTTGGTCACTCAATCCATATCCAAGGAGAGCAAATTGTCTCCCTAAACAATGGTCGCAGAGAGGGTGGGCTTCAAGCATTGTTTGCGCGTTTTTGATTATCTCCATTGAATTTTCCTCAATTTGGACAGTAAATTATCTATCAGTTTTCAAATATTGTTTTCTCAGGTTCCTGGAAAACCTTTTCCGAAAAATGGAAGTTTCTTTCTTCTAAAGGTTTTCATCATTTTTCTCATGTTGTTATACTGTTTTATCAGTTCCTTTACTTCCTTTTCTGAGGTGCCTGATCCTCGGGCAACTCTGCGGATCCTGGATGATGAAAGAATTTTGGGTTTCTCTCTTTCTTTAGGAGTCATAGATTGGATGATTACACGCCATCTTTTGAGGGCATCTTCAGCCATGTTCATCTGTTCCTCAGGGATGTTATAGCTCATTCCTGGAATCATCTTCAAGAGATGCCTTAATGGCCCTACTTTCTTCATAGACTCAAACTGTTCATACATGTCCGTTAAAGTGAACTTTCCGCTCAAAAATGCGCGAACCTTTTTCTCAGGCACCTTCACCTCTGCATCACGCACTTTATCAACGAGGCTCTGAAGATCCCCCATGCCCAATAGTCTACCTACAAATCTGGAGGGAACGAAGGGTTCAATGTCGCCAAGCTTCTCACCCGCGCTGATGAATTTTATAGGCGCTCCGATGGCAGCTACCGCTGAGAGGGCGCCTCCTCCCCTAGCAGAGCCATCAAGTTTTGACACCAGAATAGAGCCGATTGGCGTGGCCTCGTGAAGTGCTCTAGCCTGCACAGCTGCCTGCTGACCTATAGTTCCGTCTATGACCAAAATCGTTTCGTCGGGCTTTATAGCCTTCTCCAGCCGTTTCATCTCATCAATCAAGCCTTTCTCTTCTTTGTGGCGACCAGCAGTGTCAACAATGACGACGTCATAATCCTTGAACTGCTTCAAACCTCGTAAAGCAATATTTTCAGATTTTTTTTCTTTCGGTTTACCATATATCGGGATGTTTATTCTACCTGCCAACTGCTTAAGTTGGTCGTAGGCTCCAGGCCGGTAAGTGTCGGTGCAAACTAGTGCGGTTTTTAATCCTCTTTTTTGGAAGTATTTCGCCAGTTTTCCTGATGCAGTGGTCTTTCCTGAACCCTGGATTCCCACAAGCATGAGAACAATCCTTTTCCCGGGTTCAATCTTCAGCGAGACAGATTTTTCACCCAGAAAACGCGTCAACTCTTCGTAAACCACCTTTACTACATGCTCTCTTCTAGAAACTCCAGGCGGAACCTTCTCTTTCAGTGCACGTTCTTCTATTCTCTTCGAGACTTCAAGAACCAGCTTAACATTAACATCAGCTTGTAGTAGCGCCCGCTGGATGTCGCGAACAAGCTCCTTAACGGTCTTCTCATCCATTACTGGCGCTCTGAAAATCTTTTTAAGAGCAGTATTAAGTGAAGAGCCGAGACGATCCAGAACCATATTTTCTCCCATTTAAAAGTAGAATCGCCTTTTATAGCTATTTAGCTTGTGGCATAATTCTTTTCTTCTAGTTAACGATAGTTATTTGGGGAAATCTTTGTCAAAATCAGTCAAAATTGTGGAAAAGAAGCCTATACCCTCTGAGGCTACGATGCTCATTGGACTCCCTGATGTGGGACTCGTAGGCCTCATAGCAACATCTTACCTCATAACCGAACTCAAGTTGGAAGAAATAGCATACATGGACTCAGATCTGCTTCCTCCCGTCATCGTCTTACACAGGGGGCTACCCCACGCGCCTCTCCGAATCTACGGAAACCAAAACCTGATCGCTGTAATCTCTGAATTAGCGGTTCCAGTGCCAGCCATATATTTTGTAATGCGGGAAATTGTGGATTGGGGGCAAGCCAAGAAAGTTAAAAGAATAGTGTCCATGGGAGGCATCCCCGTAGAAAGCAGGCAAGCAATCATGGAACCTCAAGTTTTTGGTGTCGCATCCAACCAAGAGCTTCTTGACATGGTAACCAAAAAGGGATTAAGCGTCATAAATGAAGGTTACATTGTTGGTCCCCAGGCGCTTAGTATGAGATACAGCATAAGCAAGAAGGTTTCAGCTGTAGCAATCTTGGCTCAATCGTTCTATAATTATCCTGACCCAGAAGCTGCGGCTATTGCGCTGAAAGAATTCTCAAGGATCTTCGAAATCAAGGTTGATATCTCTAAACTTCTTGAGAAAGGTGAGGAAATTCGATTGAAAGCTAGAGACATAATGAAGCGAACCCAGCAGGAAATGAAGCGCATGAAGAAATCTCAGGAGTACGATCTTCCATTATACGTTTAGGGTGAATTGTCAATGTCTGAGAAACAGAGAAAACGCTCAATCTTCGATGTGATGAACGAATACATGGAAGAATTTGAGACTCTAACAGACGAACTTATGGAATCCTCATTCCCTGAAGGCCCCAGCTGGAACACGGAAACATGCTGCCTTCACGCTCTCTCCAACGTTTCCATAACTCCCCGACAAGTCATTATCACAGCAGATCTTCCAAACATCGAACCTGAAACCGTGAAGGTTGAGGCAGTAGATAAAAATTTTATCGATATTACAGCTAAAATGAAGAAAAAAGTGCGGTTCACCGATTTAGGCATCTACCATAGGCAAGGCGAATTTTCTTCTCTACGTTGTCAAGATCGCATACATGTAGCTTTTGATGCGGAAAAAATGAAAATCTCCTGCAAAGGGGGAATACTAGAGGTTCGATTCCCGAGAAAAAAGAAATAGCAAAATCGAAATAACCGTTTGAAGCCTCAGTTTGCTCGCGTCTTCACAATTCCGACGGCTCTTCTTGCATCATCGGCTTCCAAAAAACTTTCTTTAATTCGTCTAATCAGTCTTTCCTAGACATTCCAAGGCAGAAGCTACAATTAAGGGGAAAGCTATTGTTGCGTCGCAGATAACTGTCACCTCTTTTCCCTCAGGCTTCACTTTTCCCCAACTGATTGCCTCTTTTAAAGTAGCTCCACTTAGTCCGCCGGGTTCTGGTCGATCCATAGTGATTTGGATTGCACGGTCGACGCCTTCTCTGAAAGTGTTGGCGAAGAGTGCGAAGTGTTTGGGCCAGCCTCCACCCAAGATCATTATGCCTACTTTTTCGGCTTCGTAAGCAATGTCAACGAGTTTATGGGTGTCAAGGAGCGGATCTATCCTCAGTTTTTTGTCTTGCCCAAACATCCACATGTGAAAGCCAGCTATGGAATCCACCAAACCGGGGCTTACAATGAGAACTTCTTTCTTTGCTGCGGTTGCGAGGATAGATTCGGGATCCGAAATTCTTTTACCTATCTCAAAAAGAAGCTCAGTAGTGGATATACGTTCTCTCTTCTCTTCTGGTATGCTTTCCAAAGTTTGGTAAATCCATTGTTCTAAGTCCTTGAAAGCATCCTGTCTAATGTAGATGTCGCCTATTCGCCCGATATCTTGGTTTTTCAGTTCCTTGTCTTCAGCAAGAAAGGTGCCAATCCAATGGCGGTGACCAAGGGATTCCACAATGTCATGTACCATATTAGCTCCGGTGGTCACAATTGCATCCAGATATTCTTGTTCTATCAGGTCTCTGATGATTTGCCGAAGTCCCCCTGGAACTAGAGGACCTGCTAAAGTCAAGAAAACCGTATAATCCTTGTCACTAAACATTTCCTTTACAATTTCGGCTGCTTTACCAATTTTTCCGGCGCCAAGAACTCCGCATTCATTCATTTCAGAAACGAGGGCACCTACGGTTAATCCATTCTTCAGTTGTATATGTTTTACGCGCTTCAAATCTTCCCGCCTCAGTTAAAAATATTTTATTAGGAAGATTGTTGTTAGCGTTTTAAAAAGTTAGTTACAGAAAGAGTCCAGTCAGAAAAGAAGAGATTAGCCCTTTGTTCGTGTTATTCTTGTTCTGCCAAGGATTTGCCAATATTCAACTTCAACACCGGAAGCCAGTTTTATTTTTAGTTCCTCATCCTCTGGGTATGGGGTTTCAATCATTCCGTAAGTTTCCATGTCCATCAGCTGAACAGTTGAGGGCAACAGGGCAATGACTTGTCCAGTTTTTTTCTCTATCAGGGGAACGTCAACTTGTGCACTTACAGGCTTAACTATGGTTTTTTTTGATTCGTCAAATACGCCTATAGCTATAATGCGAGCCTTTGCAGATCCATGTTTTCCGGGTTTCGATTTAGTGTAATTCACTATTTTGCATGGTTCACCGTCGATGATTACGTAGCTGCCGACTCTTAGGGCACCCACATCCATAGGTTTGCTCATGTTACACAAATCTCCATATAGAAGAGTTTCACGTATTTCTATGTTAATAATCTATCGCCCAAAATAGGCTTTGGATAAATATATGATACCTAGTAACTTAAAAATAGACAGTTTCACATTTTTATGTGAGGTTCAAACCGTAAAAGATGCTGTTTTCTTGTCTGGGAGACTGACACTGTTTAAAATTCTAAGGACAATTTTTTTCAAAGCCAGTTTTAAGTTAGGGAATCTATGCAAAAACCTAACAGAGACTATAAACGAAGATACCTTAAGAGTTGCAAACAGCCCTTGTGGAGGTAAAAGATTACGAAAAGAAGAGCTTTAGTTCTGGATACCTCGGCTTTCGTTGCCGGATTTGATCCTCTTGCAGTGCCGGAGAAACAATACACAGTACCTGAGGTTAAGAAAGAACTAATTGCAGGCTCCATTCCTTGGGTGCGATTCAACACAGCAATAGAGAACAAGAAGTTGACGGTCAAAAGTCCGAAAGATTCCTTTTTTCAAGAGATTCAGGAAGCATCAAGAAAGATTGGGGACATGCGTTACCTCTCTGAGGCGGATTTGCAGGTTCTGGCTTTATCTTTGGAACTGAAAAGCAAGGGTTTAAGTCCCATGATTATCACGGATGATTATTCCATACAGAATGTGGCTAACGAAGTGGATGTAGAGTTTAGGTCGTTGATAACTTTCGGAATAAAGTTTCGCTTCAAATGGATATTATATTGCCCCGCATGCTTCCGCAAATATCCTTCAGATTATAAATTCAAATCTTGCCAAGTCTGCGGAACCGAACTTAAAAGGAAAACCAAGAAAAAAACGCGCCTATGAATGCTTACCTGTAATATGGCGCCGGGGAAGGGATTTGAACCCTTGTGGCGCAAAGCACCACCGGCTGTCTTTTGACCCCTATTTTGGTTCATCTCGAGGCCGGCACATTACCGCTCTGTCACCCCGGCGCCTAAAGTTGTAGAGTTTATTGCCGCTTAAAAGCGCTTTTACCCAAGAAGTATAGAAACACAACGGTTAACAGAAGTATGTGTGAAGCTTTTCTTTTCTTTCTTCAAAGCAGATGTGTTTTAGCCAGTTTTTATCGTCAGTATCCGGATAGTCTTCTCTGTAGTGGGTTCCTCTACTTTCTTTTCTAGTTTGGGCAGCTATTGTTACGAGGCGAGACACGGTTACCATGTTTTTTAATTCAAGAAACCTGGTATTTACACCGCTCGCGTTAAGAGCATCCAATTTTCTGTTTAACTGTTCTAGTTTCCTAAGCATGATGCTCATATTTTCCTGGTTTCGGACTATTCCAACATAACTCCACATAGCCGTTTTCAATTCTGCTCGGATATCGTTCAATTCTTTTTTTTCTATATTAGAAAATACAATTTCTTTTTGTTGCGGCAGTACTCCAATTTTGTTTCTCAGATAATTTTTTACTTTTTTTGCTCCTAAAGAAGAAAAAACAACAGATTCCAGCAACGAATTACTTGCTAATCTGTTAGCCCCATGCACCTCAGTGCAGGCGCATTCACCAAAAGATAAGAGATTAGCTAGGGTAGTCTCTCCATATTCATTTGTTTTAATCCCCCCACATACATAATGCGCAGCCGGAGACACTGGAATCAGATCCTCTGTAATGTCTATGCCATACTTTAGGCATTCTTGATGGATCATGGGGAAACGTTCTAAAATAAAATTTTTTCCTTTATGGCTAATATCCAAGTAGACAGGTCCTTTCTTGAGCTCATTGAATATGGTTTGAGATATAATGTCTCGGGGAGCCAGCTCGCCTCTGCTGTCATATTCCTCCATGAATCGTTCTCCCTTCTCGTTAATCAGAATAGCTCCTTCGCCACGAAGAGCCTCTGATATCAAAAAGTGGGGGGCATCAGGTTTATTCAATGTTGTAGGATGAAATTGCACAAATTCCATATCTTCAATTTTAGCGCCTGCTCTGAAGACCATGGCGATTCCGTCGCCTGTAGTAATTTCAGGGTTTGTGGTATTCTTATAGATGTATCCGATGCCTCCGGTAGCTAATACGGTAGCTCGTGAAAAGATTTCAATTATCTCTCGCTTTTTTATATCCAGTATCTTTGCACCAATGCA
>SMTZ1_10001580_pt1 | contig 23048 bp, 6 predicted proteins | sample DeeMarSWOR136_30_FD_25667 | JGI IMG/M metagenome (IMG submission 25667) | reverse complement strand
AAAGAAACTCTTTCCAGAGGATGTTAAGTAACTGCTTTGACTTACATTTCAACAATCCACATGTCTATCGAGTAAGTAGCAAAGCGTTGTATATTAATATCAAGCAAGATGACGTAATGTCTCAGTTATAGATGAGAGTTTCATAAGCGTAAACCGTATGCACGTATTAAATTTTAACGCGCACACACACAAAAAAAATCTATGCATGAATTCGGTTAAAACCATCTTGAACCACGGCAGCCTCTTTCTGAACTCTTCATACCACAGTCAAGGGGCCCGATCTATAATCCCGAATTTTCCCTCCCTATGCCCAGCCTTTTTTGATTCTTTTCTGCCCAATCCGCAAAAAAATATTGGATTATTTTTTAATTAAATTTTTAGTTGGTGAATTTTTATTTTATTTCCTTTTTTTTCTCTTTTTGGAATTTTTTTTCAATTTCAAATATCTATGTACGATTTTTTGCGCATTTCTAAAAATTTGTTGTGTTTTTTTTGGGATATTTAATAAATTTGTAGCAATTATTGTTTTTTTACACATCGTTTTTTTCTGTTTTCAAATTTTTTTTAAACTAAAAAAATTTTATGGATATTTTTGCATTTTTACGTTTGTTATTGAATTTTTCTATCAGAATTTCATTATCAAATACGCGTGAGTTGCCGATCTAACGTCTGGCATGCATGCAGAGACATTAAAGTAAAGATTGCCTCATATCAATAAAAAACCTTCTATTGTCCCAGTACTTCCTTCGAAAAGTACGTGCACGCATTTTTACTGAGCTTATTATCTAGCATATTACCTTGTGTGTAAAGCGCGTTTCCAGTTTTCTCACGCATGCAAACCAAAAGAGGAATCAAACCACATGCGTCATCGTCGAAAATGAACACACTGTAGGAGGGTTAAAATTTTAAGTCCTACACTTTCCATTACCCCATTTTCTCTTTGATTGATTTTTCAATATCCTTGTAACATTAGGCGCAAGAGAAGGTTCAAGCAACTTTTGAGACAAATTCGTTCATACAGTCACCGATTCAATGGACGTAATTGAACCTCGTTTTCCAACCTCTTCTGCAATGTTTGCACGCGTTTTCTTAGCTTTTTCCTGCTTTCCCGGAATATTGTAAGTGTTTCTTGGTTTTCTTCTTTTGAAAAAGAGAATCAGAGAAAATGAGGTGATAGCTGTCACAATCAGAATAGACAACCATACCCATTCGAATGGCGGTCCGTGAGATGGTCGTGTTGGGGATTCTCCCACCAGAAGGAAGACGCTGAAATGAGTAATTACGGCTTCCACGTAGTTTTTCGCTGGATTTACATGGCTTGTGGCTATGGGTATCCATTGTGTGCCGTTCCACACGTTGATTTTCAGTGTTTTCTCGTTTATGTCTTCAGCTTGTAGTTGCTCGTCAGAATAGTGAATTCGGATTCTAAAATGCCCTTTTACAGGTTTTTTTGCATCTATTTTTATGGGTTTTCCTGTGGCCTTGAAGCCTTTTCGTGGTGGACTGGGCAAGGTTACGTTTGTGACTTGTATCATCGTGGGGGCAGAAATGTTTCCGATAATTATTGTTGCGTTGACTATTTCAGTTGCATTTATGACAAACGGTTTTGACATTTCGATTTGTTCGGGTGTGGGTATGTAGACTACATATTTAACCCATTTTATAGACAATGATCCCACAGCGTCATCTAATGTTGTGAGTCCATATTGACTATCCAATACGCTGGACACAGCAAAGGTTCTGTTGCCAACAGTAGAGTAACCATATATACGCTCCCACAATACATCGGTTTCTGACCAAGTCATGGTGGAACCATTTACATAGAGTGTACCTTTGGTTCCGTCAAGGGTTGTGTTGTCATATTCATATTTAGCTTTAAACCAAACTGTTTCGCTTTGGGTTATGTTGGTTACTGGACGAGAAACTCCTCCTTCGAAGATTACTACTCTGTCCCAAACACAGGCGACTTCATTGGTTTCAAATGAAGTTAAACCATATAGTGGATCATAAATAGATACGACTGTATATCCGTGTCTTTCCACATTATTGTAGATTGTTTGAGTGTTATTTAATGTTACATCACCTTCAAAGACAGATCCATCAAATAGATGGATACCATACCAGGAAATCAAAGCCTGCGACCCGACATCAATTCTGTCATCAGCAACTCCAACGGTGATGCTAACTCTGTCAAATATGCAATGTACTGAATTAGATGAAAAAGCCGTTAAATCATATAGTGGATCAGAAATTGTCGAAACCGAGAAGCTGTATTTGTTTACAGCATCCTTCGTTAGAGTGTCGTTATAAGTAACTGTTCCTGAGAACGCTTCTCCATCATATTCATACACCCCTACCCAAGACAAAGATGCATTGCTACCCACATCTATTCTCCCGTCTGTTATCGTGAGTTGGATATTGACACGATTCCATATGCAATAGACTTCGTTCGATGTAAAAACCGTTAGTCCATGCAATGGATCTATTATATTTAGAGGTGTGAAACCATATCTTCCTACAGTCGTCTTGACTAGATTAGTATCGTTTAGCATAACTGTCCCACTAAAAATGGTTAGGTCGTATTCGTAGAAGCCTACCCAAACTACTGAAGCCATTGTTTCGACATCAATGTGAGAGTCCTCGACAGACAATGTAATAGAAACTCTGTCAAAAATTACGTGTATAGAGTTGGATGTGAAGGTTGTTAGACTATATTCAGTGTCTTGAATGTTTTGAACGGTATAACCGTATTTGCCAATGACATCCTTGGATGCGGTGTCATTTAATGCAATGCTTCCGGATAAGGGTGTCGAGTCGTATTCGTAAGTTCCGACCCAAGCAATGGTTGCATTGGTACCTACACTGACTCTTGCATCAAGAGAGGTAAGGGTTATCTGAACACGATCCCAAATAATCCATGGATCGCTAACGATTTGCTCGAATGTATTGATGCCGTTGCACGAAACATTAGTAACTGTCCATATTCCCTTGCCGACGGTGCCAGAGTTCACTTCAATGTTGATCCATCCTGTTTGATTTGTGATATATCCTGTTCCGTTTACAGATATGATGCCACCGATAACCTGAGATTCATTTGAGGACCATTTGGCGTGAAAACCGATCCACTCTATATTGTTGACGTCGGTTCTACTATCGCTAACGAAGGTCTGATCTATTATCACTGTTAACTCTGAAGATGGAACTATTTGTACTATGCCATCGGTTAAAGTGTTGTCAGAAAGGTTGATTTCGTGAAGCACTGGAGAGGCTGTGGCGCTTACCGTGTAATTGCCTACTGCAATATCATGTGTGTCCCATTCAAACTGCAACGTTGTTGTAGTATTGGGATCTAACGTGATTTGTTGGTCACCTATTTCTGTTGAATTAACGGTCACTGTTACGTTGAATGTTTCAGGCATCGTTCCTTCGTTTGCAGAATCAACATATATGGTAAGTGTGTCTCCTTCGGTTAATATGGTTGACGAAGGAACAATTCCTAGTATGGCAACATCGTGGATTGCATACACAATTGTGTAGCTCTCTTCTGGGTCGTCTACGAAATAGATTTTTCCATTCGCCATCCAGTAGTTCATCGGATGTAATATTTTGCCGTCAGATCGATTGATTTGGAGGATTGATCTTTGATTGTTGTAGGGGTCGTCGACATCAACCCATATCCAGGATCCTTCATATTTTTGGGTTTGCACTATCATAGTGCCTACGGTGTATTTGACAGTGTAGTCAACGTCAACTACTGGAGTATCGTCTCCAAAAACAGGATCTATCAACTCGTCTGGGGTGCCATCGTTATTGGCATCTATTAGGAAGAGGAAAGTTGTATCGTCGGTCATTACATCTCTCATCAGTATATGCGTATAAATTGGGGCTTGTATGAGAGAGGTTTCTGCTCCTCCAAGTTCGTTTGTGTGAGTGAACGAGGCTGTGAAGTTGAGAAACACGCCGTCGAGAGAAGACACCATAAGCCAATACGCTATAACACTGGTTCCTGGTGGAATGTCGCCAAAGTTTATCTTTAGTGAGTTGCCTGCTGGTTCGCCTTTCATTGCGCTTCCTATTATCTTGAAGCTGATAAGAAGTCCTGCAATGTTGTCATATATGACGGGTTGTGCAGTTTCAATTTCAAAATTGCGAGCGGTTCCGTTGCCTATATTTGTCACTTTAACTGCGAGTTTGAAGGGCACATTTCCCTTGACCTCTGACGGGATGTAATAGTCCAAGTCCAGTAATGGTTGAGGTTTTACGTTAATCATTTCTATTGTACTGTTGACACTTAATTGTGTTCCATTTACAGTGTAAGTTATGAAGGCTTGAACGAAATAGAATATTCCAGTATCGTTTTCTCCGCCTGCTTGAGGCTTTGGAATTATTGTCCATTGGGTGATTGCGGTCAATGCTGGGTTTATGATGCCAGTTCCATCGATTGCGTTTATGTTTTCGAGATTCGGTGGAGTGATGAAGAAGTTGTCTGCAGCGTCAGTGCCGTTTTTATGAGTTATTTGGAGATCAATATCAACACTTTCAATGGGAGTGTTCACTAGTTTGTTCTTCATGGTTAAAGTTGCAAGGAAAGCGTCTCTCTCAAGGGTGGCTCGTTGCGAAATAGAAAGCTTTACTGTTTCATGAATCGTCTCGACAGGTATTGAGTCAACTCTTTCAACGACTGGGCGGTCTTCGTAAATGACTGAAGGGGGGTTAAAGACATAACCGCCATAACCAATTCCACCTGGACCGATTAGACCTCCAATTCCGCCAGGTCCACTTGGCAGGGGTATAGAAATGTGTGGGAGATATATATCAACAATAAGGATCGGCACAAGATAGAAACTTGGAAGAATATCATGTTCCCATTGATACGAAAACAGAATACCGCCAATTGAAACTCCGACACCTAGCCTTATCCTGAATCCTATCAAATCCCTGAATAGTTCAAGCCATGAATGTGGCACATCCCACATTTCTGATTGCAGTATTGCTGATTCTCCGGGTAGAAGATCTATACGACCGATCCAGAATTCATCCAAGAAATCTCTGATTAACACCTGTTTCAACAATTGGGCAAGTATGCTATACGCTGGACCTCCTGCAAATCCGACTTCTATTTGTCCGAAGGTATCTTCAGCATCTATTAATGTAATTTCCTCCCCTGACAATCCTCCATATCTTGTGATTATTCCGAATGCGATGAAGGCTCCTAGATCAATTGGTAACCATTCTCCTGTAAGGGCTTTCTCTATGATTTGAGCGAGATCAAAACCAGCAAATAGTGTGACCCCGCCCCCAACAGCAGTATCATATACATAGACTTCTTCCATATTGGCACAGTTTGTTATTGTAACATCCGGCAACCTTTCGGGCCAAGACCCTGGCGTCAAATCAACCATACCTTCTCTATTAATCACGTGAATAGCCCATGGATCTACGCATAACTTTCTAGCACCTGTGTCAAACATGTAGACAAGAACCTCAGATTTTGTTATAGCCGTTCGAGGAACGTCGCTTCCTGGGTCAAAATAAATGAAATTTCCTTGAATCTTTATTTTCCCAATTAGTCCGAAAGGTAGATTTGTTATCAGGATGCCTGGGTCTATGCTTAGAGTTAAGGGGATTTGGGCCAAGCCTTTTGCTTCTATTGCATCAATGTGAATTGTTTCTCCAATATCGAAGAAAGATAAGTGATAACCCGAAGCGAAGTAGGAGTAGTAGACCGAAATAACAATATCAGATACAGCAATCAAACCAGTGTTGAATATGGAAAACTGGCTCGTTGTCAAATATCCATTATCGAAAATGTATGCCCTATCGCCCCGATGTTGTAAAACAGATGGAATCGGTAACAAGATTGGAGGCGGGATTTCTGCTTGGAAAGTTAGGTTTAAGGTTATGATATATTGGTCTGTGATGTTTATTGGGTCGACCGTAAAGCTGATTTCAATAATTTGTATGGGCAGCAAGACTTCAACTTTGGTAGGTTTTCCTGGATAAGTGGTTGTAACTCCTGAAGTGGAATCGTATCCTTCCTTTGAAACGAGGTATGAATATCGTCCCACAGTCATATTGGTGAACAAAAGGTATCCTGTTGTGTTTGTTTTTCCAGAAAGAGTGTCCAAGTAGTATTCTTGATATTGAAGTAATATGTCTGCATCAGGTACGGAGTTGCCTACATCGTCAAGTACATGAAAGAGTAAACTGCCCTTTTCAAGCGAGGTTATGGTTATAATCAAGTAGATATTTACGTCTACGTGATTGTCACTGATGATTGTTATCTGATCTTCGTATACTCCTAGGGAGAGATTTGAGGGAGGAGTTATGATTATGTCGAAAACTCTACTTTTTTGGGACACGATGTTCTCTAAGTCTGTTTGTGTTGTGAAAATCCATGGCAAACTGGGTTCTGTCAATTGCACATTGATCATTTGCCCGTAGCCTATGTTTGTGACGTTTATCTGATGCAGGGAATAACTATCTGGAGTTAGAGTTACATCTATTATTTGTGGATAAACCCCAGCAACTGGGGTAGCCGGATACAAGTTTACATTAATGACACAATATTCGACGGCTCCTTGATCTATAGACACTGCTAAATTGAAACTGATTTTTTCAGGTGTGTTGATACCAGATGCTATATTTACTGTTAACGATGTCCATTGACCAGGTGTAAGTGAAGAGTTTGGTGGAACAACTACAGTTGCGTTTACTTCATTAAACGATGGAGTGATTGAGCCGTTTATTCCAGTTAATGTTGTTTCGCCGATGTTGCCGATGCTAATTGACAAGTTGTTGGCTGAGTTCATGGACATTTTGACAGTGATCTTAGATGGTTTCAAAAACAGTCCTAGTATTGCGAATGTTGAGTTTGCATTTCTCTCTATACCATTTGCGATAATAGAGATTTCAAGTGTGTAGTTTCCAGCGTCAAATCCGAGGGGAACAAAATTGTACTCGAAATACCCCAAGTCATCGGTGGTTGTGGAAAAAATTCTAGCGTAACCTTTAACTTCTAATCTTATTTTCACAGGGGTGTTTGCAACGGGGTCAAGTGTTTCATAATTTGCCGATCCAGATATGTTGACGGTTTCAGTCCTATTATAGAAGAGTTTGTTTGTGTGGACTGAGACAGAGAAGTCGTAAACTACTTCGAAAAGCGTTCTGCTTGTGATCGTGTTGCCTCCGCCATCGTCAACTGTAAGGAAAGCAGTGTAGTTTCCAACATTGAAACCAGTGAGAGGATAAGTTCCAGAAAAGATGTTGTTTTCAGTAGTCACTGAGAATTCTGCAAGTGTATTGTTTGATTTGTCGCTTATACGCAGAGTAACGTTGACGTCTTGTTCATTCAAGTAATGACTGAGGTTACTGTATCTAGCTATTATTGCATAAAATGTTACGTTCTCCGCTGAAATGTAGCTTTTTCTATCTGTTGTAAATCGTATATAGAAGGTTTCTCTTATGCTGATGAACTTTATGTTCTCTCCGACATTTCCGTGAATATCTGTGACGTTGGCAACAACAATCCATACACCTATGTTTGCGTCAGGCGGAATCGTGTGGTTGCCTGCGAAGGTGGCGTTGTTTTTACTCATGATGATTGATATCGTTTCATTTGAGGGACCCATTAAGACAAGTTGCACATTAGTGATGTTTTCTGCGACAGACTCACCTAATGGATTCGTTACCGTTACTGTGAATTGTATTGTTTCTCCACGAGAATACATAGATGAATGAATATGTAAATCCACGAATATCGTATTTGATACGAGATCAAAGTCTACTATGCTCGTTTCGTGAGGTTTGACCTGGACCGACACGGTCGTTGAATTGTATCCATAAGCATATGCCTTCAGACTGTAGTTGCCAGGTTTAACAAGTTCGAGGAGATAGGATCCGTTTACGTTGGTTATATACAAGGCTAAAATTCGTCCGAATTCATTGATTAATGCGACTTTAGCCCCGTCTATGAGTGTACCTGTATCACTGTCTCGTATAGTTCCTGTAATGTTACCTGTTGGCATTAATCCTAATTCTACAAGAGTAGTTTCCCCCGCAACTACCGTGATAAATGATGAGTTGCTCATGTAATCCCTTGCAGTTGCTCTGACGACATAATCTTCGGGCAGTATGTCGAGGAAGGAGAAGTTTCCATGTTGATCTGTGAAGTCGGGTGTTCCGAGGTATACTTGCTTCCCTAGGTAGACCGTTGCATTTGGAATGGGCAAGCCTGAAACTAAATCTTTGATTTGTCCTGTGACGATGCCGTTTTCTTCTAGAGTGAAGTTCATCTGGGTGACGCTTTCAAGGTAGACGGTTATTATGGAAGAGTTAGGTGCATAGCCGTGGGCGGAGGCTTTTATTGAGAAGGTTCCTTCGTTTGAGACGGTAACTCTGTAGAAACCGCTTTCGTTAGTGTAGCTGGAGCCTACTGTTCCTCGAATACTGAAGACGGTGATGAACACATTAGATATAGGTGTTCCCGTCTTTGTGTTCACGTATCCGAATACGACTGGTAAAAGAAGGAGAGTGAGATTTGCTGTAGTTGTCTCTTCACCGATGACTTCGACTGAGGTACTGTTGGTGGCGAAATCTTTTGCAGATGCCTCTAGGACGTAACTTCCTGGAAGCACTTGGTTGAACGCATAATTGCCGTCTGCATCTGTAGATTCGCGATAGATGAGGTAGCTGTCCACTCTTCTTAGTGTGAGTGTTGCGTTGAAGATTGGTGATTCAGATTTGTCTGTGACTGTTCCTTGTACGGTGCCCCGGTTAACAATGATGGCGTTTTGGAAACTGAAGTCGGAGGATGCTAAGGCGCCTTCAGTGTCTCTGGCTACTACTATTACAGTGTAGTTTCCTGTCGGGTCAGTGGACTGGATTGGATAGTTTAGGGTGAAGAATGTTCCGTCAAATGTCATGTTAAGTTGTTGAACGGTTCCGTTCGGGATTGAGACTATGGACTTTACGTGAATGTTTGTGCCATCTTCGAAATCTGTTGCATTTACTTGAACGAGTACGGTTGTGGGTTGCTCCACGATTTGGGGATCAATCTCAACAGAATGGATTTCAGGTGCTTCGTTTAAAACCTCAAATCTTGCTGTTGCTGATGCGTTTCCCAGTCCGGGTTTGTATGCGGTCGCATAGACCGTATATTCTCCTGTAGGCTTCGTTGAAGGAAGGAGAAACAGAAATGTTGCTAAGCCTTTCTCATTCGTGGTATTGGCCAATGTGAACCATGAGGTATCGTCTGGAAAAACTACTTCTGAAATTACTGAGGCATTTAGGATTGGTGTTCCTTCATTGAGGAATCTGGTCGTTGCGAGAACGGTTTCTCGTCGATAATAAGTGTCTTTGGCTGTCCATAAGAGCAAGGAGAGAGAAGCAGATGCTTGCATGTTTTTCGGTTCAAATGTAGATTCGTTTTTGAAACTGCTTTCGTTTTGCTGAGAAGATGAGATTGCCGCGAAAGCGGTTTGAGGGGTTAAAAGGAAAGAAAGAATGACGAGGAGCATCAGAAAGAAAGCATTGACTCTTTTCATCAAATATCACCTACACGATTATGGTTTGTTCTTCGTATGTTAGTGTGAAACCGCCTTCACGTGGAAGCCCTGTTGATAGGATCCCTTGAACCATGTACTCACCTGAGGGCGCTATGGCTGGAATGTCCATGGTTAGAGAAATTGTAATAGTTTCTCCAGGATTAATTACGACTGTTTGGTATGCTGATTTTAGCATGAATTTTGAGGCAATATGCTGTGCCGAGGCGATTAGTGTAACTTCGACAGACGAGTCGCCATAGTTGATTACAGTAATATTCACCACAATGGTATGCTGATCGGCAGACATAGTCATGCTAAGCCAGTCTACGGGATAATCAACATGATACGCATAGATCAAGACCTTTTCTGCAGACACTGAACGAGTGCCATTAATAGTTGTATAGGTCGCGTTAGCGTTGAAAACATATCTGTTAGGTCTGTCACCGGTAACATTAGCTAACAAAATCACTTCTTCGCCGGAAAGCACCGACCCAGTAAAGGAAGTATTCGCCGAAACAACTGTAACGTCTTCAGGTATATTGAAAGTGATATTAACATTCTCGGCCGTGGCGTTACCAACATTTACAACATGCAATATTATAATCGCGTGTTGATCAAGCAATGAAATGTCGGGTCCTTCAAGCCACATTTCAAGTTCTGTCTCAAAGTAGGCGACCAAAAACTTCGTTGTAGCTGTTGCATTGGGATAGCCCGCTTTGTATGCGCTTGCGAATATTGTGTAGTTGCCCAAAGGCACATCTGTACCTAAGGAGAATTCAAATGTTGCAATGCCGTTTGCGGTCGTGTTCTCAGTCCAAGCATTGTATAGAGTGCCATTAGGATAGTCCACTTGGAACCGAACAGTGGCGTTCTCAACCGCCTCGTCCTCAAAAACGTAGGAGGCTGTTACATTGACAGTTTCTTCTCGAGTATACACGGGCTTATCTGTGTGCACTCCAACATAACTCTTGGTCTCAATTTCAAAGATTAGGTCCTTGAGACCGCTGAGCGTTTGGTTGAACCAAACCATTAGTTTTCCTTCGGGTGTTGTCGAGTCGGGTTCAGGCACGGTGGAAGGTCTTAGAATTCTGACAGAGTGGGTGCCGTTGCTTCCTCCCTCAATTGTTACCGTCAATTTTTGATCCTGTCCTGGAAATTCTTGTTGCCATGAATACTGTGGAGCAGTGAGGTTGAAGAGGTTTTCAAGTTTGAAGTGTGTGGCGTTGAGAACATCCGTCGGAGGTGTCAGTGTCAATCCTTCAATCTTCCCTTCCAATGAAGTTTCGCCTAGCTTTGCGCCGATCTTGAAGTTGTTTACGTCTACCTTTGTCTGGTTGATGAAATCCAATTGCTCTGGGACAGTAACGTTGTAGCGGCGATACTGTGCGCCCATGAGTTGGAAATAAAGATCTTTCATGTAGTTGACTTCGGCGCTAAGATCGCCATCCACGGCAACGGTAGCTTCAAAGTCGGCTTTGCCACTTTCATATATGAAGGAGACATTAGCCGAATTTACAGAAGCATAAGTTGTGTTAAGAAGCGATTCCACAAACGATCTAATTTCGGACGGTGTTTCAGGGGGCAACATTTCCGGCAATATCAAAACACTCTCTTCTATCAGTGCCTTCAATTTGTCCACTGCAGTCATTTTGAAATCAAATCGCCTGTCGATACTTGAATAGGACAGCTGAACAGACATATTCTCAACGGAATTACACGCAGCCTTCAATAGCGAAAGACTGGCTTCCGTGGTATTTTGCGAGTATGGATAGTAGTAGTAGTATGGGTAGTATAAGTAGGGGTACGAAACCAAGTATCCCAGAAGCGGAATCCTGCGGACAGCTCTACCGATCACATTATCTTCAGGCACTGACCAAGAATCTGGAGGCCAGTAGGCATCCCCCTTCGTCGTAAAGTACAGGGTGCCATTCACATATGTCTTGTTTATGGCTCTGTGAAAGACGACATATCGCTGGTCGTAGGGGGGGAGAGAGTGGGGGTGATAAAACGCGATAATATCTCCAGTTTCTGGATCAGCTACGATGTCACTGGCATTGGACACTTTCTCAACCATGACCACATCGCCCATCCACAGGGTTGGCGACATGCTATTTGAAGTCATGATGTAGGGTGAGGTTTCTGTTGGAGGAGTCAGAACGTAGTCAATGAAGCGTGTCAGGTCGTAGGAGAATGCCAATTTCAAAGAAGCAGTTGAAGTATCATGTGAATATTGTATATCAAAATAGCCTTCTTGCACAGATTCGTAGGCTTCGTTCAGCACTGGATAAAGGAGCATCTCATTTCTTCCACCCGACAAAACATATGCCAACCCTCGAATGAAATCTCCGTGAACGTTTATTCTGAACGTAACGCTGGCTCCAATGCCATTTAGAACGTAGTCAATGTTGAGGTCCGTGACATTCAGTATTCCGCCGGTCAAGTTAGAAACTTGGTGAGGGAGCTCGCTTCTGAGCTGGTCAATCTTTTCAATTAAATCAGTCTCATTACGTACGATAAAATCGTTCCATGGTATGTTGAAAGCAACATGAATGGTTCCATTGAGGGTTAAGTCGGTTTGGTTTCCGGCAAAGTCCACGTTTACATCGTCAAATGTGAAATCATCTAGTACGCTAAATGTGATTCTGCCATCCAACGTGTTCGATGAGTATGTTCCAACAGCAGCGATGTCTGTGCTGTTAAATGGAAACTCGTTGGAAGCTAGTGCTGGGAGGGTTGTGTTGCCCTCGACTTCAATGTTGAGAATCCCTCCAGAGTAATTTGCGGTTATAGTGCCGTCTGTAGCGTTATAGGGATAAAGTGATTCTGCGAGGGGAGGCAGGAACATTGTGGAGTTAATTCCCAAATCAAGAAGACCATTTGAATATTCAGCATTCACTTCAGCGGCTGTTGAGTTGAAGGGAAACTGTGACGCGATTTCGGTTGGAAGATTGATCGACAATCCGGCTGATGCATGTGAGGACTGTCCGTCTCCAGTGAGGTTGAAAAATCCTTGTGCAGTCGTGTGTCGGGGCCTGTTTTCCGGCACCATATTAGTGTAGTTTAGAACTCCTTCAACTGCCACTCGGCCGTCAGGATATACAGTAAACTTTGTCTTTACGTCCATTAATGGTGAATCAAACTCTGTGTAGGAGTATTCTCTAGACAATGGGACGTCATGAAGAGTATCGTAATAATAGTTGTAATAGTACGTGTATTGGCTCTCAGTCAATGATATATATGAAATCATTGTGGGATTGCGACGAGTAGCATAAATCTGCGGACCATACAAGTACAAGTTCACCGTTTGAATACCCGTGTTTAGGTATATCGTTTTGGAGTCCCAGACGCCTACATAGTAGGAACTAGCGTCACGAAGACCTGACACAGCAAGTATGTATGTGCCGGAATCCGACACGTTAACTTGAACGCCCACCTCCAAGTAGTCAAAGGAACCATCCGCATCAGTATCGACCCCTTGGTCAAAGATTACACCGGTTAGGATCGCGGGAAAATCAAACTCGCTATATAGATACTCTCTAGACAACGGAATATCCTGTAGATAACTGGAATAGTCAGCGTACAGATTTATGTAGCAAACGTACATTGGGTTACGACGTGAGGAGTATATTGTTGGACCATACAGGGACACGTTGAGCACACCGATTCCAACATCTAAGTAATCTGACTCATCACTCCAAACCCCAATCCAGTTTCCAAACGCGTCTCGAAGCTCAGATACATAGACTCTGTAGACTCCTGACTTGGTGACGTTGATTTCGACGCCAATTTCCAAGTAGTTGAAGGCTCCATCACCATCAGTATCCACACCTCGATCATAAATTCGACCGGTTAGCATAGCTGTCGGAGGGTCAAACTCAGCGTAGGAATATTCCCTAGAAAGAGGGATGAGACTTAAACTGTCATAGTATGTGTAATATTCGTCTCTTAGCCCTACATAGTCAATGTATCTTGGGTTGCGATAGGAGAGGTAGATTCTTGGACCTTCTAAATGGAGATAAACGGTTTGTAATCCTACGTCCAGAAACGTGAAATTCGAGTCATACACATTTATGTAATCGAAATTTGAATCCAGAAGATTATCTATATGTACATAATAATTGCCTGGATCTGTGACGTTAACCTGTACGCCTATCTGCAAGTAATCGTAGGTGCCGTCACTGTCAGTGTCTATGCCTTGATCAAAGATGACTCCGGTTAAGACAGCCCCAGGAGGGTCAAGCTCTTCGTGGGAATACTCTCTGGAAAGAGGAACATCGCTTAACTTATCCAATTCGTTGTAGTTCTGATCTATTAATGATACATAGTTGATGTATTTTGGGTCGTGCTCGGAGAGATATATTGTCAAGCCGCTTAGAGAAACGTTAAGCACTTGTATGCCGTCCTCAAGATATTCTCTTACATAACCATAAACACCTATCCAGTTCCCGTATGTGTCTCGAAGCCCTTCAACGCTGACTTCATAGGTTCCTGCCTCTGTTACGTTAAGTTCAACGCCCACTTGCAAATAATTGAAGAAGCCATCGCTATCAGTATCTACTCCTTGATCATAAATAACGTTGGTGAAGACTGCTCCGGGAGCTTCAAATTCTTTATAGGAGTATTCTCTCGATAACCAAGCATCGTCAAGAGTGCTTAGGTAGCGGTCGCTTTCATCTCGAAGCGACACATAATCAACGTACCTAGGGTTGAAGCCAGCTAAATGAATTCTCAACCCATCAACTGAAAAGTGAACTACTTGTACTCCTAGGTCAAGGTACATCCATTCATAGTCATAGACATCTAAGCTGTTGTGGTTTGAGTCCAGAAGTCCGAACATGTGGATTCTGTAGTTCCCAGCCTCCGTGACGTTGATTTCGACTTCCACTGTGAGATAATTGAACTGTCCATCTCCATCGGTGTCAACTCCATAGTCAGAAAATACCTCAGTCAAAATCGCTCCAGGCAGATCAAAGTCAGTGTACGAGTATTCTTGAGAAAGAGGCACATTGTTCAGTTCGCTGTAGTAATCATCGTACAAGTATACAGATGAAATGTACATTGGGTTAAGAGCTAAACCATGAATCGTAGGACCGTACAACGAAACGTTAAGAACGTGAACTCCAGGATCAAAGTAACCCGATGCAGAATCCCACACGCCTATGTGATTGAAGGAAGAATCTTGAAGCCCAGACACTTCAACGTGGTAATTTCCAGAGTCGCTGACGTTGATTTCGACACCTATCTGCAAGTAATCGTAGGTGCCGTCACTGTCGAGGTCCAAGCCCCAGTCATAGATTGTTCCAGTTAGAACAGCTTTGGGTGGATCAAACTCAGTGTATGAGTATTCCCGAGAGAGAGTGATTCGGTTTAAGCTACCTATATCTCGGTAGTCTTCATCTTGGAGATATATGTGAGAGATAAAGGCGGGGTTGAGATCGGATGTATAGATTTGAAGACCATTTAACGTGAGATTTATTGTATGTGTACCTTCGATGAGGTACACGCGCTGGTAGTCAGACACATATATCTCTGAGAGATGGACGTCTTCAAGATGTGACACTCTGACTCGGTAGAAGCCAGCTTCGGTAACGTTGACTTCTACGCCAACTTCTAAGTAGTTGAACAGGTCGTCGCCATCGGAGTCTGTTCCTTTATCGGAGATTACTCCAGTTAGATGCGCTCCGGGAGCATCAAACTCAGTATGCAGGTATTTTCGAGAAAGAGGAATATTTGAAGCGCTCCCAAGATAATTCCAGTTTTCATCCTGTAGATTAATCGAAGAAACTAGTCGAGGGTCGCGGCCTGAAACATAAATCGTCGGTCCCCACAGTGAAACGTTGACTATCTTCAAACCTTCATCGAGGTATGTGAGCTTTGAGTCATAATCGTTTATGTGATTCAGTTCAGCGTCCCGAAGTCCACTAACATATACCCGATATTCTCCAGCTTCAGTGACGTTGACTTCGACTCCAATCTTTAGATAGTCAAAAGACCCGTCGCCATCGGAATCCACCCCTTCATCAATGATCACATCAGTCAGCGTCGCGGTCGGGTGTTCAAACTCGTTATACAGGTACTCCTGAGAAAGAAGGACATCATCAAGTCTACCTAAGTAATTGTAGTTTTCATCTTGAAGAGAAATATAGTTGACGAGTCGGGGATTTAGGTTAGAGCTGTATATCACTGCACCATTTAAGGAGAAGTTGACCGTGTGTGTCCCATCACTGAAGTGCCTCCACACATTGTCACCAACTGATATATAGTTTAGTTCACTGTCTCGAAGCCCAGATACCCCTACTTGATAATCTCCAGGCTCAGTAACATTGATCTCAACCACAACTTCTAGATAATTGAAGGTGCTATCGCCATCAGTATCCACTCCTCGATCATAGACAGCCCCTGTCAAAACAGCATCTGGAACATCAAATTCAGTGTATGAGTATTCTCTGGAGAGAGGAACACTGTTGAGATCATCCAAGGAAAAGCCATTTTCGTCTCGCAACGACATGTAAGAAACATAGCTAAGGTTAAAACCATAAGCACGAATGGTAGGACCATAAATCGCAACGTTTAACAGATGAACACCAACATCAAAATAACTGCTTTCAGATTCCCATACGTACGCGTAATTCCAGTAGGCATCTCGAAGGCTGTACACTTCAATTTGATATGTGTTGGCTATTGTGACATTAATTTGGATGCCCACCTCCAAATAATCGAATCTAAGGTCACCATCTGAATCCACCCCCAAGTCAGTGATCACACCCGTTAAGCTCGCGTTTGAAGCGGGTGAAGGTGGTGAAGGGGGAGCATCGAACTCCGTGTACAAGTACTCACGAGAAAGAGGAATATCACTTAGACTACCGATGTTATAGCTTTCATCCCGCAACCACATGGAATCGACAAATCGGGGATTAAAACTCGAAGCACTAATTATTGGGCCATTCAAAGAGAGATTGAATGCTTGCAGACCTACATCAAAGTATTCTCTAGTATAACCGTAAACATCTATGTAGCTGAAATTAGCATCTCTAAGCCCCGACAAGCTGATGCTGTAGATGCCAGGCTCAGTTACATTAGCCTGAACATCTACCTTCAAAAAGTCAAAGAGAAAATCACCGTCTATGTCAGTTCCACTGTCAACGATAACTCCAGTTAAGCTTGCTCCGGGAGCATCGAATTCGGTGTAAGAGTACTCACGCGAGAGAGGAACAGCGTACACCTCGCTGAGTCGGTTGTCATGTGTGTCATATAGATAAATTCTGGAAATGTTTACAGGGTTAACGCCAGACAAATAGATTGTAGGACCATAGAACCAAACGTTAACCACCTGCAAGCCGACATCAAGGTACATTGACTGCTCTTCATAGACAGATATGTAACTTGAATTAGAACTATAAAGCCCACTTATGCTGGCTCGGTATATCCCAGCCTCAGTAACGTTGGCTTGAACGCCCACCTTCAGGTAGTCAAAGAAACCATCACTGTCCGCATCCACACCTTCATCATCATAAATCAATCCCGTGAGCTTTGCTCCCGAAGAGCCAGTCGAAGCAAGGTTGCTTTGTGTTCCCACATTTTGCACAATTGTTATCAGTAGAAGAAATGATAGAAGTATTGCAACAGCCTTGTGCCTACGATTTTCCACCCTGATTCGACCTCTTGAAACAACCATTCTTTGGTTCATGAGTTAGTAAATATGTTTTATGTAAGATTTTTCTAGTACTGAATTCAATGGGCAGCATCAAAAAAGTAAGAATTCAATTGTCAACTTGAGGAACTTGCATGTGCAAATCTTCTCTTTGCCTGAATGCAGAGCTAGCAATAGTTCCGTTCTTCATCGTTTTCGTCCATTCTTGTGGCCTTCCTAAGGCGACCTGGATCAATGCGTACGTCGCTACGAAAGTTTCTAAGACCCAATAGGCGTAAATAAGAGGCAACCAAAGCAGTTTTCTTGTTTTCCACAGTTTTGTCGCGTAAACCAAAGACATTCCAATGGCAGTCAAATGAAATGCACTTAGGAACGTCAATGTTTGAGTTATCATTATCAGAAGCGGAGTTGGCTGCACTGGATTTAACATCATGAAAAAACCTAGGAAGTAGTTCATAAAACATAAAGCAAGTATAGAGGGGCCTACAAAAGTGACTTCAGCATCAACATTTCTTCGACTAGGTTTTTTGACAAGATTTCCACATTTCAATGAGACTTCCATGCAACCTCTGAACCATCTCATTCGTTGTCTAAAAAGCCACGTTAGTTTTCTTGGATTCTCCTGCCACGACAATACCTCGGGGGCATACATTAGACAGTGACCTTTTTTCACCAATCTAGCGGACAACTCCAAATCCTCGCAGAGAAATTTGCTGTCCCAGCCTCCCACCTCTTCAAGTACACTTCTTCTTATGAAATAGTTGCTACCCGCAATAGGAACGAACAAGTTGAGAGTGTCTTTGCCACGCATACAAGTTTCAAACCACACCGCGGCTTCGCAAGAAACAATTTTCGTCAACATATTCTCATCCTCATTTAAGGAACAAATCCTCCCTTGAACCCCAGCTATCGAAGTGTCTTCAAAATACTTTGCCACTTTCATCAAAACGTCAGGTTCTGGGACATTGTCCGCATCAAAGACTGCAAGGATATCTCCCTTCACATGTCCAAGAGCATGGTTCAAAGCAGAAGGCTTACCATTCGACATTACCCCATGAATGAGTTCAATCTGACCTTGATAACGTCTAGCATGTTGCGCGCATATTTCAACTGTCTTATCCACTGATCCATCTTCAACTATGATAATTTGCTTCTTTTCCCTCGGATAGTCCAGTCTCACCAGAGCCTGCAAAAGTCTGCCGATTACTTTTTCTTCGTCCTTCACCGGAACTATAACCGAAAATGAAGGCAGAGTCTCAATTGGTGAAGGTGCTTTCTCTTCTTTCCTACTTCCACGTCGCTGATTTCTCACACCTGCCACAAGTATAGGAACATGGTAAAAGCCCCAAACATTAAGAATCAAAACTATGCCCACGTACAAAACATATAAGAAGTTCAAATTGCCTTCACTCTCAGAACAGCTATCAAGTCTAGCGTGTCCAATCTACCGCATGCATCCAACTTCCAGATGAGCGGATATTGGCACAACCCGTAGATATGCTTTATGCAGAGATTTTCTAGTACTAAGCTCAATGGTTCACTCGAAAAACAATTGATACGTGAAACCCAATAAACTGCATGAAGGGAGAAGTTTTACATGTCGCAACTGTAAATGTATGAGATGGAGAATTATCCTTGTTTGAAATGCTAAACATGGCTTTCCAGAACATTTCGCGCCGAGTCTTTCGGAATGTGTTAACAGTAACAGGATTAGCCATTTTTGTTATCATATTCATACTAGTTTCATCCGTGATACTTACTGCACAAGAAGGCATAGCTGAGAGTTTGTCAAATCTTGGAGGAGAAATAACGATTTGGAGCCAGGATGCTCTTCTGCCTTTTCTCGGCAACATTCCCGAAAATCATACTCATTTAGTAAGAGAAATGGCATATGTAAGAAATGTCTCACCTCAAATCACGAGCGTTTCTCGTGTCGACACTGAAGATTTTAGACTCACTCTCGGATTGAATCCATCCGACATTCCTGTTTTTTACACTTACACCATGGTTGAAGGAACAATGCTCAATACGAATGAAAGCAAGGCTGTCATCGGATATCTTTTCGCAGATTTTTTGAAGAAGAAGGTGGGATACAACATAACTATTAATGGTCAAACACTCCCTTTGGTTGGCATATACAAAACTGACACATGGCTAGACAACGTGGTAATTGTGCCATTTGGGGTTGCACAGGAAATCTTCACCTTAACTGGGCGCGCCTCTATCATCATAGTCACGATCACCGATCCCGCCAAAATCAATCTTGTGATTGATGAAATCCGAAAAGAACTGCAAAATGTCAGTGTTTTCAAAAGTCAAGATGTCGCAGCCAGACTTGCGCCACTAATGAATTCGGTGACATGGATGTCATACACACTTTTTACGATAGCAGGTATTGCATGTTTTTTTGGAATTACAAACGTTGTCACGACAGGCGTCTTTGAACGAACTCGCGAAATTGGAATATTGAAAGCTTTAGGTGCAAAAGGTACAGATGTAACAAAAATGATAATGTATGAGTCTGCAGCGTTAGGCACCTTTGGGGGCTTTTTGGGTTGTATTGTATCTTCTTTTCTCCTTCTTCAAGGTTTGTCGATCCCATTAACCTCTACAACAGCCATGCGTATGCTCATTTTTCCCGAAATCTTTCTTTATGGTTTGGTCTCATCCATCGCAATTTCTATTCTTGCGACAATCTATCCCGTGTGGAGAGCCGTCCGAGTTCGGCCACGTGAGGTGCTGCAATTTGGTTAAGATTCTCGTGCTCAAGACCAATGACTTGTCAAAAACCTATAGGATGGGCAACATTGATGTTCTCGCTCTTAAAAACGTAAATCTCAGGGTAGAAAAAGGGAATTTCATAGCAATTCAAGGACCTTCTGGTTCAGGAAAGACTACCCTACTCAATCTTCTCGGTGGACTTGATACACCGACTTCAGGTGAGATTTGGATTGAAGACGTAGATATCACAAGAATGAAAGAGAAGAAAATGAGCGACATACGATGCCGAAGAATAGGTTTCATCTTTCAATTCTACAACTTGATACCAGGAATGCCCGCATGGAATAACGTGGAACTACCAATGATATTTGCTAAAACTCCAAAGAAACTACGCAAAGAAAAAGCGAGAACCCTTTTGGAAACTGTCGGCTTGAAGCATAGACTACAGCATAAACCCTATGAGCTTAGCGGAGGCGAGCAACAAAGAGTCGCTATAGCGAGAGCCCTTGCGAATAATCCGGCAATCGTTCTCATGGACGAACCTACGGGCAACCTAGATGAAGACAACACACAAAACATCATTGAATTAATCGAGAAACTGAAAAAGGAACAACAACAAACATTCATCATGGTCACACATGACCTAGAGATGGCAAAACGCGCGGATAAACTCTATTTTCTGCACGGCGGAAAAATTGCCAACACTGAATAAAAGAATTCGGATTAGTTCTTTAGCCTTAGAAATAAAATAGAGTGGTGGTTTCACTTTCACTAGGGATTCTCTGAAACCACACTTTGTTAAAACAGGTGTGCACGCATGTAACTCTGATGTTTGTTGAACAGCATACCTACAACAAATTGGAATGCACGTGTTCGACTAAGCTTAGTGACTGATGATTCTTTCAATCCTTATGTGTATGCGAGCCCTTCGTAGCACGAGCGTTGGCCAGTTTGTGTACGCCAGTTTTGGAACAACTATTACACATACACTGGCACAGCCAACACAGACCAACAGACCACTTGACCTTCTCAATTAGTAAGTACAATGAAAAGATGACAGAAAAAAGCTTTGATTCTGTTTTTTAGGTTTTGGAAAAAACTGAGTGCGCGCGCAAAAAAATGGGAGAGTTGCGGGGAAAATTCGGGAGATATCTCCATCTGCGACAGTTCTAACCGGACTGTACTTACGGAACGCGCGTGGACTGGAGGGGACTTGTACCCGAAAGGTGGTGGACCGGACGGGATTTGAACCCGCGACTTCCGCCTCGCTCGGCTCAACGCACACGCGTCGCGGATGAAAATGTCTTAGTCTCAGTGTTTGGAAAATAGAACGAACATAACGCACTAGCTTAGGTGTTGCCTTCTGTATTGCAAAAAAGTTTAGAAGGGGCATTGTTGTTTCGGTTTTGGTTGTTTAAGTGTGTTTTGCTATTCTTGCAGGCGGTTGAATCTTGATGTATTTTCCGTCTTTCCAGTAACCTAAGACTGTTATAGTTTTGGAGTTGTTTTCCGAGACTGTAACACTATAGCTTACTTTCTCTGGTTTGATGCCTAACTGAGTTTGAATGAAGTCTTCTACAAGTCTTCTGTATTCAGTTTCAACTTCTGGTAGTACAATATGTTTCTTGAATTCTTCTTCTACAGTTTCTTTTACTTGTTGTTGGAGTTTTCCTTCGTATTCTGCACGGATTTTTGCTTCAATTTCCTCAGCTAATTTCTGCTTGAGTTTTTCTACTTGTTTAGGTGTTAGTTCTGTTTTTTCAGGCTTGTAAATACGAAGCGAAGTGTAAGCCTTAGCATATATTTCTCTGTGTTTTTCAATATCTCTACTTATATAATGCGTCTGTGTGGTTTCATGTCCCATCCAAAATTCTTTGTAAGCAGGGTCAAATCCTTCATATCTTAACTCGTTATTGAAGTATTTCCTTAAGCAGTAGAGTCTAATCTTTCTTGGTTTGCCCTTTTCTTCTCTCTCCGTGATGCCGAGTTTCAATGCGATTCCGCCAAATTTGTTGGTGAATGTTGTAGGTGCTAGGTACTCTCGTTTTACATCGCTTCTTTCAGGTGTAAAGATTAAATCTTCGTTTTTCAATGGTATTCTCGTTTTCAAGTATTCTTTCAATGATTTGAAAGCGTCTTCTCCGATGAATGTCCACCTTGCGGACACTCTATCTTTAAGCAATTCACTTGGCAACTCTATCATCATAGGTACTCTGTTAGCTTCAATGTCTTTCTTGATGTGTTTGTATCTTAGTTGCACTAGAGTGTTAGGTCGCAGTCCGCTTTCCAGCATCATTAAGAAAAACGTTCTGTCTCTAATGTTGGCGTGTTCTAGAATTCTTTTGATTTCCTTTTTCGTTATGTCTCTGTTATGGTACTTAACGTAGACGTGTTTCTCTCTGTCTGGCTCAACTGGAATTCTATGGTGCTTGAAGAAGCTCACTACGACTGCTAGCTCTTGCATCCGAGTTGCTGGCGCATAGTTTTCGTATTTGTTGTAAACGTAGTCTTCGATTTTTTCTGTCCATTCGTCAATGAATTTCTCTCTTGCTCTGTAGTCATACTTAACTTTCTTCCACGCTAACAATAAGTTGTCTGGCTCTGTATCGAGGTATTTAAAGAATTTTTCAATTCTGCGTCTGTAGTCTCCAGAGCTTACTTCTGAACCACATGCTTTTTTCAGCCAGAACGTTACGCTTTTGCTTTTCATTTTTCCCGCTCTCTGCAGGATAACTGAAGCGGGGCTACTATATAAATATTCATCTATAGATTAGAGTTGACGTAAACTCTCAGCAATGACCCCGCCTTTGTTCAGATTGCTAAGCATAACGTTAATTCGATAACGGCTCTTCAACGTTCGCACCATCTGTGCCGCAATGTAGCTTGGACGCAACAAGAAATCATAGAAATACTCACGAATCATTTGCTGAATTTCTTCGTACGGAACGGTGTCAGAAGAAACTTGCGACACACAAAGCCCAGTCTCCCAGTATTCATCAGCGTCTATAACGCCTTTCAGGACAAGTTCATCCCAAAGGTCTGTTCCCGGAAAAGCTCCTAGAATATTGAATTGTGGCACGTCTAATTTTAGATGTTGCGCAAACTTTAGGGTGTTCTGTATCTCTTGCCTC
>SMTZ1_10003903_pt1 | contig 23049 bp, 23 predicted proteins | sample DeeMarSWOR136_30_FD_25667 | JGI IMG/M metagenome (IMG submission 25667) | reverse complement strand
TTCGCATCATGCCGTAGCCGCCCATCTTCAGCAGTGCCCCCGCCAGCACCACGCTTACCGCCGTGGGGGCGTCGGTGTGGGCGTCGGGCAGCCAGGTGTGGAGCGGGAATACGGGCAATTTCACGGCAAAGCCGACCAGCAGCAGGAAGAAGATAGCCGCCGCGGGCATGGCCGTCTGAACCATGCCCAGCCCGCCCTGGGCGATTTCGACCATGTTCAGGCTGCCGGTGGTGAAATAGAGGCTGAGTATCCCCGCCAGCATAAAGGCGGAGCCGAAAAGGGTATATATCACGTACTTGATGGCCGAATATTCTCTTCTTCCCGTGCCCCAGATGGAGATGAGGAAATACATCGGGATGACCTCTATCTCCCAGAAGAGGAAGAACAAGAGCAAGTCGAGGGAGCAGAAGACGCCCAGTATGCTGGTTTCCAGGAGCAGGAGCCAGGCGAAGTACTCTCTGGGCCTGAGCTCAATCTTCCAGGAGATGAGCACCACCAAGAAGCCCAAGAAAGCCATCAGTATCATCAGGGGCAGGCTCAGGCCGTCCACGCCCAGGTGGTAGTTGGCGCCGATGGCCGGAATCCAGGAGAGGCTCTCCTCGAACTGCATCACCCCCGCCATACCCGCCGAACGGTCGAAGATGGTGAAGAGATAGATGGACAGCACCAGCGGGATGAAGGTAAAGACAGCCGCCAGCCACCTTATGCCACGCGACGACAGGCGGGGGAGGAAGGCCATCCAAAGATATATAAGCAGGCGACAATGACAATGATGCCGATGCCGATAAAAAGTCCGTATAGCTGCAACTGGCCGCTGTGGGCTTTTCTTATCGCCCTACCCGCGTCCATCGCGGTGACGGCGACACCGTTGACGGCGCCGTCGACGCCGTGGGTGTCAAAGCCCTTAAGCCCAGCAAAGAAGCCCTTGAGCAGCACCGTGCCCACGAAGTGCTTTTCGTAAAGTTCGTCGAACCAGTATTTATGCAGGAATAAGTTATAGAGAGGCTTGAACATCCTGCCGATTCTCTCCGCCGAAAGCCACCTGGCGCTGTAGATGGCGTAGGCGAGCAGTATGCCCAAGCCGGCTAATATCAATGATATCCAGGGCAGCGAATGGGTCAGTATGCCGAAGAAGCCCTCGCCGAAGCTCTGGGTATGGCCGTGCCCCATAAAGGCGCCGAAGTCACCGGTGACGTTCCAGAAGCCGGAGACGACCGCCAGTATGGCCAGCACCACCATGGGCATGACCATAACCGGCGGGGACTCATGGGGCTGGCCGTGGGCTTCTTCACCACCGCCGCGGTATTTGCCGCCGAAGGTCATAAAGACGACGCGGAACATATAGAAGGCGGTCATAAAGACGGTTATCATCGCCAGGTAGAACAGTACGGGCTGGTTTTCCAGCGCCGAAGCCAGAATCTCGTCCTTGCTCCAGAAGCCAGCCAGAGGCCAGATGCCGGCGATACTTATCGAGGCAATGAGGAAGGTGGCGTAGGTCCAGGGCATTATCTTGCGCAGGCCGCCCATCTTTCTCATATCGAAGGTGCCGGTGGCATGATTGACGCTGCCCGCGCCCAAAAAGAGCAGAGCCTTGAAGAAGGCGTGGTTGAACAAATGGAAGATGCCGATGGCGATGCCGCCCGCCCCCAGCCCCAGCATCATATAGCCGAGCTGGCTGATGGTGGAGTAAGCCAAAACGCGCTTGATATCGTTCATCACCAGCCCCATGGTGGCGGCAAAGATGGCGGTGAAGCCGCCGACGACAGCCACCGTGGTCAATGCCTCGGTGGAGTGGGAGAAGAGCGGGAAGGTGCGGGCGACTAAGAAGACGCCAGCGGCCACCATGGTGGCGGCATGAATGAGGGCGCTGACGGGGGTGGGGCCTTCCATGGCGTCGGGCAGCCAGGTGTGGAGCGGGAACTGCGCCGACTTACCCGCGGCGCCGGCAAAGATGCCGATGGCCGCCCAGGTCAGAGTGGTGCCGGCCAGAGCGCCCGTCGCCGCCAAACCGTGGAGCTGGGTGATATCGAGCGTGCCCGTGTTAAAGAATATGAGCAGTATCGCCGCCAGGAAACCGAAGTCGCCCAGGCGGGTAACGATAAAGGCCTTCTTGGCGGCGTTGGCCGCCTCGGGCTTATGGAACCAGAAACCAATGAGCAGGTAGGAGCAGAGGCCGACCATCTCCCAGAAGACATAGACGAAGAGGAGGTTATCGGCTAAAACCAAGCCCAGCATTGAGGCGGTGAAGAGGGACATAAAGGCGTAGTAGCGCGCGTAGCCGGCGTCGCCCTTCATGTAGCCCTGAGAGTAGATCTGCACCATAAGGCTGACCACGGTGACCCGTCAGCTGGTCCATAATCAGCCCCAGCTTAATGGTCAGCCCGTCGACAACCGCCCAGGTGATGTCGGGCACAGGCAAGGGCTGGCCCGTGGCTATCACCTCCAATAATGCCCAGACGGAAAGGCCCAGCGAGCCGAGCAGGGCGGCGATGGTGACGTAGCCCGCCGTCCTGGGCTGTGTTTTGAGGAAGGGCCTCAAAAACAGCGATATTATGACAAAGGAGAAGAGGGGCAATAGAAATATGAGCCAGACCATCTGATAGGGCATTACAGCTTCCTCAAGACCTCCTCTATCACGTGTGCTTTATCCTGGGGAACCAGCACGGAATAGGTGCCCAGTTCCCTGTCCCTGGGCTCGCCGGCGAGGGGGAGGAGGCGGGTGGGGATACCCTCACCCTCAAAGAGATCCTTCCACATCTCGGCCAGCGCCAGGCTCTTGGCTTTTTTGACTTCTACCCACATGGTTTAATTGTTTACCTCTCCCCACGTCTAACCATTCAGGGTCGCCCTCTAGGCAAAACCCACTATGGGGGTATTTCAACCCCTTTTAGACGTCGAACAATTACCAACGGCCGATTTCAGCTAATGTACTGGCCCAGATAGAACGGCCAGACTACGATGCCCAGGATAATCTTCCACCAGACGAGACCGGCGTAGCCGATGGTGAAGAGCCAGCCCATGAACCAGATCGTGAAGCCCAGTGTGCCCGCTGTGCCCTTGTTCATCTTTTCCTCCTTTACCATTTCATCAGGTCGATTTTGGTGGCGTCTATAGTCTTAAGGTGGCGGTAGATGGCGATGATTATGGCCAGCCCGACAGCGGCCTCGGCCGCCGCCACCACCATAATGAAGATAGCGAAAATCTGCCCCGTGAGCTGAAGGGGCACGATATAGCGGGAGAAGGCGACCATGGCAATGTTGACCCCATTGAGCATAAGTTCGATGGACATCAGGATGATGATGGCATTGCGCTTAGCCAGCGCACCGTAGAGGCCGATGGCGAAGAGCACCGATGCCAGTATTAGATAGTGCTCCAGTCCTACCATGGTTATTTCTCCCTCACCAGGACGATAGCCCCCAGGATTGCCGCCAGCAAGAGGATGGGTGCAATCTCCACGGGCAGGATAAAGCCGCCTTCGCCGAAGAGCAGGCCGGCAATAGCTGGGGTGGTCGGCTCTAGGGGCGGGGCGGATGAGATTTGCCAGTTAGTTTTGACCATAGCGTAGATTATTCCGCCCAAAAAGAGGGCGGCGACAAAGAAGGCGGGAATGCGCAGTCTATTGCTCGGGCTGCCTTTATGCACGTCACGGGTGAGCATAATGGCCAGGATGATTAAGACCGAGATGGCGCCGACATAGACCAGAATCTGCACCACCGCCAGGAAGTCGGCGCTGAGGGTGAGATAGATCCCCGCCACCGCCAGTAAGCAGAGCACCAGCGACAGGGCGGCCCGGAAGACATCGCCCAGCAGGACGACGGCCAGTGCCGCCATGACAACGATGACGGCCACTATCCAGAAGGCGATTTCAAACCCCATTACCCTCTACTCCCCCTATCCTTGTTCAGCAGCAGGCTCTGCGCGGGCCGTTCGGCGGCGACCTCGGGGTGGGCGTAGCCACTGGGCTTGCGCTCCGCCGATTCCAACAAGCCTTCGTTAGCCTGCACCAGCTCGCTGCGCCGATACCTTGCTCGCTCGTATGAATAGCCCAGAAAGAGGGCGTCGTAGGGGCAGGCCTCGACGCAGAGGCCGCAGAATATGCAGTAGCCCGTATCTACCTCGAACTTCTCGACCTTGTATTTATTCTCCTCGACCTTGACCGAGGTTACGATATTAATGCTGCCTTGGGGGCAAGTCTTGGCGCAGGTGCCGCAACCGGTGCACCTTTCCTGATTCCAGATAAGCTCGTTGCCCCGAATGCGGCGGGAGGGGTTGAGTTTCTGTTCGGGGTACTGGGTGGTGATAGGGATGCGGAGGAGATGCCTTATCGTCACCGACAGGCCCTTTATGATACCTTTTCCGTAGCGTTCAAACATTGACTCTACCCCACCCCAGCTTAAAGAATTTTGACCAGATGAGTACCAGGACTATCATCACGGCAAAGTTAATCGGCACCAAGAGCCAGAGGGAAACATCGGGCCAGACCAACATCTCGACGGCGGTAACCAGCAGGTTTATCAAAGCTAAGGGGAAGAGGAACTTCCAGGCCAGCGCCATGAGATGGTCGATTCTGACCCTGGGCACCGTCGTCCTTATCCAGACGATAACGAAGAAAACGGCGCCGACCTTGACCAGGAACCAGAGCCAGTCGGGCAAAAGCGGTCCCCGCCAGCCGCCCAGAAAAAGGGTGGTGACCAGGGCCGATATCACCAGCGCCTCGGCGTATTCGGCCAGGAAAAACAGGCCGAATTTCATCCCCGAATATTCGGTCATGTAGCCGGCCACCAGCTCAGAGTCGGCCTCGGTGAGGTCGAAGGGGGCGCGGTTGATTTCGGCCAGAGCGCCCGTAAAAAAGAGCAAAAATCCCAGCGGCTGAACCAGGATAAAGGGAATATCTTGAGCCTGTACTATCTGCTGCAGGGAAAGCGAGCCGGTGAGCAGAATCACGCCGACCAGTGACAGCACCACGGGTATCTCGTAGCTGACCACTGAAGCCACCTGGCGCATGGCGCCGAGCAGGGAATACTTGTTGTTGGAAGCCCACCCCGCCATAAAGATGCCCAACGTGGTCACCGAGCTGATAGCCACCACATAGAGAATGCCGACATTGAGGTCGGCCAGCAAAGCCCCACCCTGGAAGGGCACCACGGCGAAGACCATCATGACGGGGACGAAGGCGACCACGGGCGCCAGCCAGTGAACCACACTATCAGACCTTGACGGGACGATGTCTTCCTTAATCATTACCTTAAGGGCGTCGGCCGCCGACTGGAAGAGGCCGAAGGGGCCGGCGCGGTTGGGGCCCAGGCGCGCCTGCATAACCGCCATAGCCCGCCGCTCGAACCAGATAAACATCAGCACCGAAACCAGGATGAAAACCACGATAATGACGGTAAATACCGCCCAGTGCGCCCATAGGTTGCCGGGCCAGTCGGGAGGTACCATCTGCATCGCCATTAGCGGTCCACCTCGCCCATACAGATATCAATGCTGCCGAAGATAATGATGGCGTCGGCTACCTTCCAGCCGCGCATCATATCGCTTAAGGCGGTGAGGTTGATGAAGGCCGGCGCCCGCACGTGGAAGCGGTAAGGGGCGATGGAGCCGTCCGAGACCAAGTAGAAGCCGAGCTCGCCCTTGGGAGACTCGAGGCGCCCGTAGGCCTCGCCAGCGGGGGGGCGGACAAGGTGGGGAACCTCGCTCCTGAAATCGCCGGGGGAAATCTGTGCCGCCGCCTGCTCTAAGATTCGCAGGCTCTGCCGCATCTCCTCAATCCTGACGCGGTAGCGGTCGTAGCAATCACCGGCCGTGCCGGTGGGAATATCGAACTCAAAGCGGTCATAGATGGAGTAGGGGTCGGCGCGGCGGATATCCCACTCCACGCCGCTGGCCCTCAGGACGGGGCCGCTGGCCGAGGTGTTGATGGCCATTTCCTTGCTTAAAATGCCGACGCCCTTGGCGCGCGCCAGCAGTATCTCGTTTTCCTTGAGCAGGCGGTCGTACTCTTTAATCCAGCCTGGCATTTCCTTGAGGAACTTCTTTAAGGCGGGGACGAACTCCTCGGGGATGTCTTGGCTGACGCCGCCCACCCGCATGTAGTTGTAGGTGAGGCGCTGGCCACAGACCATATCGAAGAGGTCGAGTATCTTCTCCCTTTCCCGAATCATATAGACGATTGGGGTCTGGAAGGCGCCGCAGTCGTTGAGGAAAGCGCCGATGGCGATGAGGTGGCTGGCGATACGCTGCAGCTCGGCCATGATGACCCGGATGTATTCCGCCCGCTCGGGGACTTCGATACCGGCCAGCTTTTCCACCGCCAGGCAGTAAGCGAAGTTATTGCTCATCGAGGCCAGGTAGTCGAGGCGGTCGGTTAAGGGGATACAGCCGCCGTAGGTGCGCTCCTCGGCCAGCTTTTCGATGCCGCGGTGGAGATAGCCGAAGACGGGCTCCATAGCGACGATGACCTCGCCATCGAGCGTGGTCAGCATGCGGAAGACGCCGTGGGTGCTGGGATGGGCGGGGCCAAAGTTGACCACGAAGGGCTCGGTCTGTATGGCTATTTCTCGGGTCGTCGTCATAAGAAATCTTTCCTCAACGGATAACCTTCGAAGCCCTCCCAGAGGACGATGCGCCTCAGTTTGGGGTGGCCTTCGAAGACGATACCGAGCAGGTCGAAAATCTCCCGCTCCTGAAAGTCGGCGCCGCGCCAGATGCCGTACACCGAGGGCAGAGCGGGCTTTTCCCGATCGTAACAGCGGACTTTGAGCACCAGCCCGTGGTTATGCTTTAGCGAGGTGAGCTGATAGACCACCTCGAGGTAGTCGTAGTAATCGACGCCGGTGACGTGGTTGAGATAGTCGAAGTCGAGGCCGGGCGATGTCTTGAGGTATTCCATCACCGCCAAAAGCGACTCGGGCTTTAGCAGCAGGCTGTCGGCCCCCTCCTCGATAACGGCTTCGGGGAACTTTTTGGCCAGCTGCTTGGCTATCTTTCCCGGGGAAAGGGCGGTCGTCATCGGCTATTTACCCTCCCGGATAATGCTTCTTTGGCTAATCTTTTTATGCAGCATCCTTATAGCGTAAATCAGGGCTTCGGGGCGGGGCGGGCAGCCGGGGAGGTAAACGTCCACGGGAATGATATGGTTGTAGCCCGGCACCACGCTATAGGAGGAGCGAAAGATGCCGCCGCTGATGGCGCAGGCCCCCATGGCGATAACCCATTTGGGCTCGGCCATCTGGTCGTAGATTCTTTTTACCTGGGGCGCCATCTTCCAGGTCAATGTCCCCGCTGTAATCATGAGGTCGCCCTGGCGGGGGGAGGCGCGGATAATCTCCATGCCGAAGCGAGAGATATCGAAGCGGGAAGCGGCCGTGGTGATAAACTCAAAAGCGCAGCAGGCGGGGAAACAGACCACGGGCCAGAGGGAGGTGCGTCGGGCCCAGCCGAGCACGGCGTCCACCGAGGTGACCAGGACGTTGCGCTTCAGTTCTTCGTCCAGCCACTGGTCGGGGTCGGGGATAATATCTTGAGAGCGGGCAATAAGCTCGTTTATCTGCCTGCCCTCGCGCTCGTCAATCGCCTCTCGGGAATAGACCTCTTCTATTTCCATTCCAGGACCTTCTTCTTCCAGGCGTAGAGATAGCCGACAATGACTATGGCGATGAAGATGAGCACGGCGAAAAAGCCGTGAAGCCCCAGCCCCTGCAGCTGAACCGCCCAAGGATAGAGGAAGACCACCATCACGTCGAGGGCGATGAAGACCAGCGCGTAGAAGTAGTAGCGGAAGTTGAACTGGACCCAGCTCCGGCCGATGGTCTCCATGCCACACTCGAAGGGGTTACCTTTGACGGCACTGGGGTTATAGGGCACGATTTGCATGAATTTGGGGAGAGAAGGCAGGGAGGGAATATAGCGGGACAGAAAGGGCCAGCGGGTCTGGATATAGTTACGGAATTTGCGGGAATAAATCGCCAGCCGCGCCGGCATACTGAGGGAAAAGGGGAGGAGCAGGGTGGTGACGGCAAAAAAAATGGCGACTACCAGTAATAAGCCGATGAAGCCATAAGCCATAATCTGCCAGCAAGTGTATCCCTCCTTGAAAAGCTCTGGGATGACGGCAAACAGTATATCATACCCGATATTTTTAGGGCAAGAGTTTTTCAGGCCGGAAAGGAAGTTTTACCTAAGTGATTTTACGCTTGCCAGCGAACGTTTTTTTATCCCACCCTGCCCACCCTTAGAGGGGATTCTCCCTCTAGAATTCCTTCCGGGTTACGCCACCCAACCCCCTATTTGGGGGAGTCCAAGAGGGGACTATGCCCTTTATTAAAAGACCTTTGTGGGCGGGATGGGTGGGCAGAAAAACCTGGGTTGGGACGAAAGACAAACATTCGCTAGGACGGGGAAGCGAGGGGAAGACTGGATTCCCGCCTTCGCGGGAATGAAAAGAGGAGCTTATTGACCTTCTCCCCATAACCCAATATCATATAGGCGATGATGCGGGTTATTGCCGGCAGCGCCAAGGGGCACCACCTCAAAGTGCCCAAGGGGACGGGCACCCGCCCCGCCACAGATTTGGTGCGGGGGGCAATATTCTCCATGCTGGAGGGCATCGCTGGGGACTGGTCTAGGGTGCTCGACCTCTTTTCGGGCAGCGGCGCTCTAGGCATCGAGGCCCTGTCGCGGGGGGCGGGGTGGGTGGACTTTGTTGAACATGACCCGCGTTGTTGTAGTATAATCAAGCAAAACCTGGAAAGGACAAAGCTGACCGACCGGGCGCATGTTTACTGCCGCAGTGTGGTCAAGGCGCTTGTCTTTCTGGAAGGGGAGTATAATATCATAGTGATTGACCCCCCCTACGCTGACGAGACTATAGGCGAAACAATTCAGCAACTGGCGACCTCGTCGCTGGTCGGTATTGATACCATAGTAGTGGTGACGCATTCACCCCACCTCACCCTGGAGTCAAGCTACCCCCCTTTAACCCTGCTCAAAGAGCGTCGCCACGGCGACAGTTGCATCGCAATCTACCAAAAGGAGGATAAGCCTTGAGCATTGCTATCTACCCCGGCACCTTTGATCCCATCACCAACGGACACCTCGATATCGCCACCAGAGCCGCCAAGCTCTTCGACAAGCTGATTATCGGGGTCTACGAGACCCCCAATAAGCCCATTCTTTTCAGCGCCGCGGAAAGGGTGGAGCTGATTAGGGGAGCCATCGTCAAACTACCCAACGTCGAGGTTGAGTCCTTCGGAGGCCTGACTGTTGACTTCGCCAGAAAGGTGAAGGCGATAGCCATGGTGCGGGGACTGCGCATGAGCGCCGACTTCGAGCGGGAGTTCGACATGGCCATGATGACCAAGAAGCTTTACCCCAAGCTGGAGTTCGTCTGCCTGATGTCGAGGGTGGAGTACCAATTCTTAAGCTCCAGCCTGCTCAAGGAAGCCGCCAGCCTGGGCGGCGACATCCACGACCTCGTCCCCAAGAATGTGGTCGAGGCACTAAGGGAGAAGTTTAAGGGGAAGCTCTAGAGCTTACTGAAAGAAAGAGCGCACGGCGTCGAACTCGGCGGGGAGCAGCCCGAGTACGATAGGGAAGTGCTCCAACAGTAGCGACGCCAGGAACGAACCGGTGATGGCCGCCCCCGCGCCGACGAACTTTACCCACACCGCCAGCACCGCGGCGCAGAGCAGCGCGCCCCCAGCCAGACCTAAAACGGCGCCGCCGATACGGTCAATCAAGCCCAGCTTAATCAGCGAGAAAGCCCAGCGCAAGACCATGGCCAGCGCCAGGGCGACGAGCATTACCCCCACCAGAATTATGGCGAAGGCGGCTATCTGGGCTATGTTTTCATCGGAGATGAAGCCGAGGTGCTGGGAGAAGGCGAGGTAGTAGCGCCCCGCCAGTATCACGCCCACGATTATCCCCGCCAGCGAGAGGGCGGAGGCGATAAGCCCGATAACCAGCCCGCCAAAGGCGGCTACGGCGATGACTACAATTATGACTATATCCAGCCAGCTCATCCTATTTACCCAGCTCTTTGGCCCGTTCGTAGGCGGCTTTGACCGCCTTTTTGACTAGCTCGCTGAAATAACCTTTTTCGAACTGATCCAGCGCCGCGGCGGTGGTGCCGCCGGGTGAAGTGACTTTTTTGCGCAGCTCGGCGGGGGCTTCGCCCGACTGTTCCATAAACTTACCCGAGCCGAGCATGGTCTGTAAAACTAATTCTTGAGCTTTATCGGGCGGGAGCCCGATTTCGACAGCGGCCTCGACCAGCGCCTCGACCATTAAGAAGAAATAGGCGGGACCGCTGCCGCTGACGGCCGTGGCCATATCGAGATAAGCCTCGTCTTCGACGTAAAGCTCCCGGCCCATAGCGCTTAAAATAGCTTGAGCCACCTGCTTTTGCTCTTTGCTGACAGCGGGGGTGGCCGTCCAGACACTCATCCCCTCCCCGACCTGGGCGGGGGTGTTGGGCATGGCGCGGACGACGGCGCTATGATTTAGACCTTTGGCTATCGTTTCGATTTTAGCCCCAGCGATGATGGAAATGACAAGCTGGTTTGATGCAATCTTGCCTTTGAGTTCGGCCATGACTTCGGCCAGGTTCTGGGGCTTGACCGCCAAAATAACTATGTCCTTGCCGGAGATGGCCTCGGCATTAGCGGAGGTCACCACCACGGCGTATTTATTTTTCAGGTGCTCAAGGCGGGGCTGAATGATATCGCTGACGGAGATAGCCTCCGGCTTAGCCAAAGTCTTAGCCAGCACCGCCGCCAGCATGGCCTCCCCCATATTCCCCCCACCAATAAGGGCTATTTTCATGATTAGTCGCAACCGATTACACAGAACAAGCTGAATAGAATTCCTATACCTGAAAGGATAAGCACAGCTGTTGCAAAAGCAGATATTAGTGTTCCGGCATGCCTGCGTACAAACCAGTTTCCTTTCTTTCCTGCACTTACAATAGATTCGCCTGTTTCCAAAAGACCTGCCAAACGTGAGTCTTTCTCGATTTTCCCAGAGTGCTTCCAAGCGGCATCCCTAGAGTTTTTAATAGACCACGTCGCTGTAGATAAGATGAAAAATAAAGCAAACGCGGTTATGAAAATAAATAGGCGTATCAGGTGGGAATCGACACTGATAAGAGCATTTATCAAAACCCCGATAAGTATCACCATAACAGAAAGAAGTTCATAAAATAATCGGTCCCTGTACCGAGCCTCTTCCCGTGATTGAGCATGGTCCGCGAGCAGGATTTTCACATCAAGTTTTTGGTCTCCTGTGGACGGAATCTTTTTGTTCTTTGTGGCCATAACCGCACCTCCCAGTTTTACTTCACCACAATGTTGACCAGTCTCCCCTCCACATATATCGTCTTGATTATCTTTTTGCCCTCTATATGATTCTTGACTTTTTGGCTGGCTAGAGCCTTTTCTTTAGCCTCGTCCTCGGTGATGGAGACGGGCACGGCGATTCTATCTCTCAGCTTGCCGTTGACCTGAACGACTAAAGTGATTTCCTCTTCCTTAGCCAGCACCTCGTCCCACTTGGGCCAGCTTTGATTATGGATGCTGTATTCGCGCCCCGTCCGCTGCCACAATTCCTCGGCGAGGTGGGGGGCGGTGGGGGCCAGAAGCAGGAGCAGGGTTTCGATGGCCTGGTCCCAGGCGGCTTGGCTGATTATCTCTTCTTCTTTGGCTTTGGCCAGGTAGTTGGTGTACTCCATAAGCGCTGCAATCATGGTGTTGAGGCGGATTTCCTCCAGGTCCTGGGTCACCTTCCTTATCGTCTGGTGGCTGAGGCGGGATAGCGCTTTTTCTTCATCCTTAGGCTCGGCTTTGGCAATTTGCTTGTAGCCGCCCAGCACCAGTTTCCAGAGGCGGTTGAGCCAGCGGCTGATGCCGCTGATGCCGCTGTCGTTCCACTCCCCGCCCTGCTCCCAGGGGGCGACGAACATGAGGTAAGCGCGCACGGCATCGGCGCCCAGCTCAGATACGTATTCGTCGGGGGTGATGACGTTGCCCTTGGACTTACTCATCTTCTGCTTCTCGGCGATGATGACGCCCTGGTTAAATAAGCGGGTAAAGGGCTCGCCAAAGTCGATGAGCTTCATGTCCCGCAGCGCCTTGACGAAGAAGCGGGCGTAGAAGAGGTGCATCACGGCGTGCTCGGCGCCGCCGGTATAGAGGTCGACGGGCAGCCAATATTTCACTTTTTCATCGTCGAAGGCGGCCTTCTCGTCGCGGGGGCTGGTATAGCGCAGGAAATACCACGATGAGCACATAAAGGTGTCCATGGTGTCCGTCTCGCGCTTGGCGGCAGCTCCGCACTTGGGGCACTTGGTGTTAACGAACTTCTCGTTGTATTTTAAGGGCGATTCGCCCGTGGGCTTGAACTCGGCGTCTTCGGGGAGCAATAAGGGTAGGTCTTTTTCGGGGACGGGGACGACACCGCACTTTTGGCAGTAAATCATGGGGATGGGCGCACCCCAGTAACGCTGGCGGGAGATGAGCCAGTCGCGCAGGCGATAACTCACCGCTCTTTTTCCCCACCCTTTCTCCTCCAAGAAATCGGTGACGGCATTGATGCCATCCTCATTACTGCTGAACTGCCCGGAATGAATCATGGTACCGTAGTCCGCGTGAAAGAGCCTGTCACGATAGAACTCAAGGGTATGGAGCATCTCCATTACCGTCCGTCTGTCGCGCACATTTGGCTCCAGCTCTTTACAGCGTGAGAGTATCTTCTTATCTGCTTCAATTGAATCTAGGGACATTGTCTGGACGCCATTCTTTTCACCGAATATGAAGAGCCAGCGTGAGCCTACAATTTCGTTCCAACTGCTTGGCAAAAGATGGGTTTTAGCCAGTTCAACGTAGCGGTCTATTTGCTCCTCACCCTGTAGTGTTATATTAAAGCTGCCTTCTTTTGTTTCGGCGTAGGTAACACCCAGCTTTTTAAGTCCTTCTTCAAAACCCTCTCGCATCGTACCTGCTAAGGCAAAGCTCTTGGCGATGCCGTCATTGCGGTCTATCACCGGGATAATGGGAATGCCGTATTTAAGGGCAAAAGCGAAGTCGCGCTCGTCGTGGGCGGGCACCCCCATCACCGCCCCCGTGCCGTAGCCCAAGAGCACGTAGTCGGCAATCCAGATGGGGACTTTTTCGCCGTTGAGGCGGTTGATAACGTGAGCGCCGATAAAGACGCCGTCCTTTTCCCTCTCGGTAGAAAGCCTTTCTATCTCGGTCTGGCGGTGGGTCTTGGCGATATATTCCTCGACCTCGGATTTCTTGTCGGGTGAGGTCAGCTTTTCTACCAGCGGGTGTTCGGGGGCCAAGACCATGAAGGTGACGCCGAAGGTGGTGTCGGGGCGGGTGGTAAATACCCGAATCTCTTTTTCGGTGGCGGCGGGGTGGTCGAGGCCGAAAGATATCTCGGTGCCGCTGCTCTTGCCCACCCAGTTGCGCTGCATTATCTTGATTCTTTCCGGCCAGTCGATGCCCTCGAATTCCAGGAGCTCGTCGGCGTATTTGGTGATACGGAAAAACCACTGCTCCAGGTCTTTCTTGATCACCGCCGTGCCGCAGCGCTCGCAGTTGCCTTCGCCGACCACCTGCTCGTTGGCCAGCACCGTCTGGCACTGGGGACACCAGTTGACCTGGGCCTTGCCCCGGTAGGCCAGCCCGTGATCGTAGAGTTTCAGGAAAAACCACTGCGTCCACTTGTAGTAATCGGGCAGGCAGGTATTGACCTCACGGCTCCAGTCGTAGATAGAGCCCATGCTCTTCAGCTGGCGACGCATGTTAGCCACGTTCTGCATCGTCCAGACGAAGGGGTGAATGCCCCGGCTGATGGCGGCGTTTTCGGCGGGCAGCCCGAAGGCGTCGAAGCCCATGGGGTGGAGCACGTTGTAGCCCTGCATGCGCTTGAAGCGGGCGTTGACGTCCGAGGGTGCCATGGCGTACCAGTGGCCGATATGCAGGTCGCCCGAGGTGTAGGGGAACATGGTCAGGGCGTACCACTTGGGGCGGGGGGAGTCCTCGCTTACTTCGTAGAGCTTATCAGCCGCCCACTTCTGCTGCCACTTCTTTTCGATTTCCCCGGGGTTATACTTCATTTTACTGGGGCTAATTGTAGCAATAAAGCTGGTGGGGTGCAATGTTGGGGGGATCAAGTTGAACTATGACAACGAAGTTGATCAACCGATGCTTATGTATATCAATATTGGTTGAAACGCATCAGGCTTTATTCCCATCTGGCCAGCAAATGGAAAATCAAACACCAGAATTGTAAATAAGATAAGAGCAATTATGGTTGAAAATAGGGCTGTCATGACAATCTGCCTACGGAGCCTCTCAAAAACTAAGAAATAACTAAAGATAATTGTAATGAACCCTCCCACTAAGAGGACAGACCAGAGTATGGGATGGATATGGGAGCGGGAATCGGCAATCCGTATTGTTCTTAACGCTCCGGCTTCATTTAATTTTTGTACACTTGAAGCTAAAAAGATCTCTTGCCTAACAGTCTCCGGCTCGTAGCTCAAATATAAATCCCAAATTTCAGTAAAAGCTTCATGCGCCTGGGCACTGCGACCACCCAGAGCCAGCGCTGGCCATTCCTCAGCTACCACAGCTTCAACATAGTTGCCTATTGTTCCCTTAGCCTCACTACTAAATGGCTCGCCCAGGGCATTTGCATCCCGGGCGAGGTCAGCACAACAGTTAGCTTCCGCACTTACATTAGAATCTATCCTATCAAAATTTTCCCAAACAACAATAACCATAAAAGCCAGTATCACGGCGTAGATAACGCCTACAGTATGGAACATAGTACTAGCAGTCTCTGGGTGCTTTACCAGCCTTTTATCCCCTGTAAGGCGACGTGTAATTAGTATGCCACAGATTGAAATGGCGACTACAACGGCGACAACTATGAATCCTAAAGCAATTGTGGGGGTTTTTAGGAAGATGAACTCAATTGGCGACACGTCTTATCCTCCCGCCAACTTCAGAAAGACCAAGTAGTTTTGTCGCTTTCTGAGCATGTTATTAACCTGCCTGATTAGTAGGCGGCATATAGCAACCAGACACTAATATACCACTTGCGGCGCCGCTCAATCAATGTTCTTACCTCATTTAAACTAGAAAACATCTAATGACTGAGCAATGTGAATTTCTCGCAATGACAGTAAAATTGGGGGTTCTAAAGGGGGCTTTGCCCCCTTTATACCTTTAAAAGGGCGGCGCAATGTTGGGGTTTGTTACGTAACAAGTGGTATAATTTTTTTGATGAGACGCCTGCTACCCAAAATCTTTCGACCCCTCCTTTCCGGCAAAACCAGTCCCTTCGTCTTCGAGCCGCAGGAGGTCACCTATCCGCCCAACCCATCGGGCATCAACCTCTATATCCACCTGCCCTTCTGCCGCCAGATCTGCCCTTTTTGCCCCTATGTGAAAGAGCTTTACGACCCCAAGAAAAGCGCCGCCTACCAGCGGGCGATAATCAAAGAGCTGGAGGGTTACCGGGGGCGGTGGGGAGAGGTCAATGTGGAGTCGGTCTATTTCGGCGGGGGCACGCCCTCGCTGACGCCGGAGATAATCGGCGGGACGATGGAATGGATAAAGGGGAACTTCCGCCTCGGCAGCGAGATTGGGGCCGAGGTCCACCCGCGGGACGCCACCGACCCCGTCCTGAAATCTTTGAAAGGAAGCGGGGTCAGCCTGGTCAGCCTAGGAGTGCAGACATTCAACGACAGGCTGCTTGAGGTTCTGGGGCGGGACTATGACAGCCAGCTGGCTGAAGAAGCCTGCCAGCGAGCCCTCGGGGCGGGCTTCGATAGCGTGGATATCGACCTCATATTCGCCCTGCCCGGTCAGAGCTTAGATGAGGTGACGGACGACATCGTTCACGCCCTGGAGCTCGGCGCCGAACAGATATCCACCTATCCCCTGATGTTCTTTGAATATATGCCCTTCCGGAGGGAGCTGGAGATGGTGAAAACTGATATGCCGGGCCGGCGTGCGGAGAGGAATATGCTCAATGCCATCGTTGAGACAGCCTCGGCGGCGGGCTACCAGAGGACGTCTATCTGGAGTTTCAACAGGCCCGAAGCGAGGCGCTACACCACCGTCACCAAGGACTCATTTGTTGGTATCGGGGTCGGCGCCTCGACGATGATGGGGAACTACTTCTCGGTGAATACCTTTTCCCTGCCCGAATATATCGGGGGTACAGAAAAAGGCCTTAAGCCGGCATTAGCCACTAAGCTGAGCGATAGCGATAAGCTCGCTTACTGGCTCTTCTGGCGGTGCTATGATTTAGCCATCGACAGGGGGAAGCTCAAGGAGCTCTTCGGCCGGGGGCTCCCCTTCCCTATCCGGGGGCTGCTGCCTCTGCTCGATGGGCTGGGGATTATTGAGCGCAAAGAGGATAATATACATTTGACCAAGCGGGGGGCTTACCTCTTTCACCTCATTGAAAAGGAATATACGCACGCCTACCTGGAAAGGCTCTGGGGTGCCTGCCTTGCGGAAGCCTGGCCGAAGAGGGTGGTTATTTAGGGGGCGAAAACCAGCCAAACCGGACCTCCCCGTGAATAGAGGCGTTCTATTAATTGCCATCGAGGAATCATTCGGGTTATTATCCACGATTGACGCTCGCCTGCGTAATGACTATAATTCTACCAGCCTTGCTGAAGTGCTGTAATTGCTAGGAGGGATATATGAAACTGAGAATTTCCCTGGTATTGGCCATAGTTGCAACCGCAATTATATTGTCATCATGTTTTGTTACATCACGCGATATAGGTGTGGAGATTTCATGCGATGATTTTACCGAGAGCCCTCATAGTATTATTAACGAATTTGAGGTAGAGATTGGCGATAAGATAACAGTGGAATTATGCTCAAATCGGACAACGGGTTTTGAATGGGGTTATGAAATGACCGTAGAAAATGTGGTAAAGGAAGAAGACCACGACTTTGAACCACCTGAAGGAGATGTTCCTGGAGCCGCTGGTATAGAAGTTTGGACTTTTGAAGCTTTCGAAAAGGGAACGACTGAAGTGCTTATGGAATACAGCCAACCATGGGAAGGTGGCTTGAAGTCAGAATGGACATATAGCTTCACCGTTACAGTTGAGTAGGCTGGTATGATAGTAATCTATTAGTCATGTATATTAGCATCCGTTAGCAAAAAGTAGAAAGCCCCTGGTTATCAATTGTCCGCTAGGGGCTTTTTAGCTTTAAAAATTGGTGGAGCCGGGGGGATCCGCACCCCCTACCTTTTGACTGCCAGGCTTATAGCCGAAAACCATCAAAATGGCGGATTGTTTACTATCGGGGACAAAAAAGTATAAAATGACTATTAATTTGGGAAGATACTAAGGAAGGATAACTCATGTATTTAGGAAACTGGACCGAAAAACTGGCCAGGGCATGCGCCCGGCGGCCCTGGGTGACAATTGGCATCTGGGCTGCCGTGTTAGCTTTAGCCGTTTTTTTCAATTTCGCCATGTTGGGTGATGCCCTGGTTACGGAGGTCGAGCCGACCAATAATCCCGAGTCGAGTGAGGCCCTTGATATCATGAACGAGCGGCTGGGGATATCAGAGTACGAAGACCTTGATGAGACGATTATCATCCGCTCCACTACGCTGACGGTGGACGATGCCGAGTTCCATGGTCATGTTGAACAGCTGTATAACGATATGATGGCGCTGGGGCCGGATGTCTTCATCAGCGGCTTCACCTACTACATGACTCAGGAACCGTCAATGGTCTCCGCCGACCGGCACAGTACCTTTATCTCTTTCACCATGCCCATGGACGCCGACGAGAAAATGGAAGAGGTCTATGAGTTGGGGGACAGCTATGCCACCGACTCTTTCGAGATATTCTATACGGGCAGCGCCTCTTTCATGGCTGATTCGATGGAGCTGGGGGAAAGCTCGGCGGCCAGGGGTGAGATGATCGGTATCTCGGCGGCCATAGTGATTCTGGCCATCGTCTTCGGCGCCATCGCCGCCGCCATTCTGCCCATCGTGCTCGGCATGGTCGCTATTGCTGTCGCCCTCGGCCTTATCGCCTTAGTGGGGCAAGCTATGGACCTTACCTTTATGATTACCAACGTAGTTACCATGATGGGACTGGCGGTGGGGATAGACTACTCCCTCTTTGTGCTGACGCGTTTCCGTGAAGAAAGACAGCGCGGTCGGGAGAAAATGGACGCCATTGGTGTCGCCGGGGCCACGGCCAGCCGGGCGATATTCTTCAGCGGTCTGGCGGTGGTGCTGGCGCTGAGTGGCATGGTGATTTTCCCACTATCTATTTTCATTTCTATAGGCATCGGCGCCATCCTGGTGGTGCTGATGGCTATTTTCGCCGCGCTGACACTTCTGCCGGCCATGATGGGACTGCTGGGAGATAGAGTGAATAAGTTCCGCATTCCCTTTATCCAACGCGGTAAAACGGCCCAGACCTATGACTCCCCTACCGGCTTCTGGGCATGGATAACGCGGGTGGTGACCAAGATACCGGTTTTGAGCCTTGTCATCGTCGTGGTCCTGCTGGGTTCCGCGGCCATCCCCTTCTTCGATAGAGACACCGGCATGACCGGTATCAGCGGCCTCCCCGATTATCTGCGGGCGAAAGAGGGATACCTGGTATTACAGGAAGAGTTCGGCATCGGCATGGATACGCCGACGATAATCGTCATTGACGGCGACGTAAGCTCGGAGGAGACCCAAGCGAGAATTGCCCAGCTGCAGGCGAGTCTGGATGCCGACCCCGCCTTTGCCTATTCCAATCTGGTGCCCTACCCGGATAACGACCTGGCGGTCATCTATGCCCAGATTTCGGGCGACTCGATGAGCCTTCAGTCAATGGATTCGGTAAAGCTTTTACGAAGTGAATATATACCGCAGGCGCTGGGGGATAGCGCCGTCCGGGTGCTGGTATCGGGAGAATCCGCCTTCATGGTGGACTTTAACCAGACGACAGACACTTATACGCCTTATATCTTCGCCTACGTGCTGGCGCTGAGTTTTATTATACTACTCTTGGCTTTCCGTTCGGTGGTGATATCGACCACCGCCATTATGATGAACATGCTCTCCGTGGGAGCTGCTTACGGTCTCATCGTACTCGTCTTCCAGAAGGGAATCGGCGCCGATTTCTTCGGCTTCATGCAGGTGGAGGTTATCGAGACCTGGCTGCCCCTCTTCCTCTTTGCCCTGCTCTTTGGGCTTTCCATGGACTACCATGTCTTCCTGCTGAGTCGGGTACGGGAAAGGTTTAAGCAAACCGGTGATAATAATGAATCCGTATCCTTCGGGCTGCGTTCCACCGGCCGGCTTATAACCGGTGCCGCCCTGATAATGGTGGCGGTGTTTGGTGGCTTTGCCCTTGGTGATATGGTCATGATGCAGCAGATGGGGTTCGGTCTGGCGGTAGCCATTTTCTTGGATGCTACCCTGATTCGATGTGTCCTGGTCCCGGCAACGATGAAGCTTCTGGGTCGCCGTAACTGGTATCTGCCCAAATGGCTGGAATGGGTCCCTAATATCAGCCTCGGCGAACAACCCGCCAAAAAGAATTAATATAGAGAAGCCCGATTTAGCTATTGGTGGCGGGGGGGATTAGCATCCTCCGGTAGATTCGAATATAACCGTTTATTCTAGGTATTGACAACACTTCGTAAGTTGCACATACCGGGGGGCTGGTGATAAGATTGAGAATAATTCTTAAAGGGTTTTGTTTGTACGGCTTCTTTTGCTCAATAGTGTAAAGGCGAATTTCATCGATTTAGATCAAGTTGCCCCGCAAAGTTTGTATTAAGTTGCGTTCGAAAGTATTTTATGGCTGGTATATTGTTGGTGCCTGCTTTCTCATTACACTCTTTACCGGCGGTATTGTTCACTTAGGATTTACTGCTGTTTTCGAACCCATAGCAGAGGAATTCCACTGGAGTTATGCCCAAATTTCACTGGCCGCTTCTCTACGCGGTCTTGAGATGGGTCTTCTTGCTCCTCTTATAGGACTCATTGTAGACCGTTGGGGACCGAGAAGACTGATCTTTGGAGGTAGCATTCTTGTCTGCGTGGGCTTTTTATTGTTGAGCTGTGTCTCCTCTCTTGTTATGTTCTACGGAGCTTTTGGTTTGATAGCTATAGGTATGAGCGCATGTACCGGAACCGTGCTCATGACGGCGGTGACTAACTGGTTCCGTAGGAGGGCAGGCATCGCCCTAGGCATCGTGGCCAGTGGATTTGGCCTTGGTGGCCTCATTGTTCCTGTAGTAACCAAGTTGATCGATGTATTACAGTGGCGAATGGCGACGGTTACTTTCGGTCTCGGTATACTGGTCATAGTCTTGCCACTGTCACTTCTAGTTCGACACAAACCCGAACATTACGGCTATCAACCAGACGGTGAGGTGAGCATCTCAGTGGGGGCAATGGAAGCTCAGATATCCACAGCAAGCGCAGAAGTCAACATCTCAGCCAAACAAGCGTTCAGAAAAAGAGCTTTCTGGCATATAGCAATCGCAGCGATGTGTTACTCATTCGTAATCGGTGCTGTGACGACGCATATTATGCCCTATCTCAGCAGTCTCGGCATCGCTAGGTATACGTCCAGTCTAGTGGCTCTTGTTCTACCGGTTGCAAGTGTCGTCGGTCGCCTTAGTAGCGGTTGGCTCAGTGATAGGTTTGGCAGTAGACAGGTATACTTCGCTGGCTTTACTTCAATGACCGCAGGCCTGCTCCTTTTCGGGTATTTGACTACCAGAGAGATGTGGCTACTTGTGCCGTTTATCATTACTTTCAGCCTTGGGTGGGGATGTTGTGTTACGACAAGGTTCTCATTGCTGAGAGAGTATTTTGGCAGGGGCAGTTTTGGCGCGATTATTGGCTTCACTTCAGGCATAATGATGTTAGGGAATATAGCCGGAACTCCTCTGGCTGGTTGGGTATTTGACACTTGGGGTACCTATCAATGGGCATGGTTGGGCTATGGTGCCCTTACTCTTGCGGGCGCTGTTCTAGTGTTTACTAGCCCTTCTCCCAGCAATGCTCACCGACTGTCAAACTAACAAGGAACTCAGCAGGTCACAGTTTACAATGAAAATCTCTGTACATCCAGCTTTCGGATGAAATCTTGGATTATCTGCTGCTGCCTCTAATACAATAACGCAGCTACAGATAAATGCGCCTTGATTAAACGGTTCAAAAAATGGGCTTAAAAACGCATTAGCATCTTCATGCTTTGGTGGTCTGCTCATTTCTTTAATAATTCGCCTACAGCATCTCCAATTAAATAAATGCTTATTCAAATCGGGTAAGCAATCAGTTTTGACGGTTACTGATAATTCGCCATAATAAAGAGCTGTCGCCTGCCTCATATCCCAAATCGCCAGTTTCATCTATAAAAATATAGTATTGACAACACTTCGTAAGTTGATTACACTCAACTTCCAACATTAAAAACGAAATTAACAAAGAAATTGTGTGGGGGGTGAGGCAATGCAAAAAGGGCGCTGGTACCGCAAAGTAATACGGCGGTGGCTGGTGCCCTTTTCAGTTGAGATTAAGTCAGGCGGGTGGACATGATGGCTTATTTAAAGGCCAACAGGAAATGATTACGCTCGAGGCTAAAACAGGGTGGAGTTGCTGACTATTACTATTATGGAAGTTAGACAAGATGGCGCAGAAAGATAAGGTCAAATCACAATTCATTAAGGAAATAGAGGGGCTTAAACCGCATGAGCACCTTTGTCAGATCTATTCTACACCAGAAGAATGGAAGGCTGCTGTCAGTACCTTTCTGGTAACCGGGCTAAGGCGAGGCGAGAAATGCGCCTATATTATGGACACCTGCACAACTCACGAGTTGCACACTCTCCTGCGCGAGCAGGGTGTGGATGTGACCGCTGCCGAGGCGTCGGGGCAGCTCGTTATTTTGCATGAGAGCAAGGCCTACACACGAGGTGGATTCTTCGACCCCGACCAGATGATTGCTTCTCTTACCGCCCAAGCCAAAGCGGCTATCGCTGAGGGTTATCATGCCATCCGTGGAGCCAGTGAGATGAACTGGGTGTTTCGTGGCCGCCCGGGCTCAAGCAGATGGTTAGAATATGAAGCAAAGCTGGACATTGATTATTTCCCCAACTATCCCGTTACAGCTATCTGCCAATATGAATGGCAGCGGTTAGGCCTCCCGTTGCTTTTAAACGTGATTTGTGCACACCGCACCATCATGGTAGGCACGAAGATCTACGATAACCCTTACTACATACCCGCCAATCATTTGCTAATCCATAAATACTCTCTGCTAGAATTGCAAAATTGGCTGGAATCACTGGGCAAGCTGAAGGCAGCCGAGGAGAAAGAGAGTTAATCGCAGTAGGAAAGTGATTGTCCTAGGCGGTCAGCCCCTACAGGTAGATTGGCAGCTGAAAAGGATACGAGAGCAAAACTGGGAGAAGAAGCTATATCGGATACCAAAACGCTAAACCAAGTTCATACTCTTTAGCGCAAACCACACTACTGACTTGGGAACTTCGAAAATGGTTGCCATTTGGTCTATATCTTGAACCTCGGCCCATGACTCCTTCACCTTAGGTGCCGGCATAAGCATATTGGCCGAAAAGTGGTCAGCAAGTAGCTCGTTAAAAGAGCCCGCTGGACTGCTCGACATTTTCTTAAACACCGGAGTAGTTTTATTATGAGCTAGGACATGGAAAATCTCATGGTACTTGGTGAACCTCTTCCTGGCTGGTGTATCATTAGCATTGAGCTGTATTAGCCAACAGTCGGACAAGCGCCAGATAGCGCCGTGGTGAGACTTAAACGGTAGTTCTTGGACTTCAATAGGTGTATTTTCACTATCATGAGTAATAAGGTCGGTCGACACGGGTAGGCGAGCAATGCCCGCCTCCATCTGATACTTAACCGCCAGAATTCTAACTAGGCTGAATATCCTCCCCATATGCCGACAGCCGCGTAACTCAAATTCCAGAGTGGCTGGGTCGTTGATGTCAAGGGCTT
>SMTZ1_10001579_pt1 | contig 23057 bp, 20 predicted proteins | sample DeeMarSWOR136_30_FD_25667 | JGI IMG/M metagenome (IMG submission 25667) | reverse complement strand
TGCTAAAAAGGGAGAAAACGATAAAGCGATAGAGTCATTCAAGAAAGCCATCTCTTTAGATAATAGTAACCCCCTGCCTTATGAAGGCTTAATCAGGGCATACGATTCTTACAAGGACAAGGATTACAAAGCTGAGATTCTGAACAATCTACAGCGACTCAGGGAAATAGCTCCCAAAAGAGCTGAAATGCTCTCTAATGAGCTCGCATTAGAATAAATATCCATTGTTTTCTATCGTAATCTTAAGCTTGGTTCTCTTCCAGACTAATTTACCCACCTGCCTATATACATACCATCGGTCATTTCAATTGGAATTATCGAACAGTTTATAGACTCGCTTAAGGACCCTAAGCTTTGTTGACTTTATTGGTCAGGAGATGTAAAATTTAAAGTAATTATACGCCTACTTCTTCATCCATATATCAAGCCGTTCCCGGTATTCTAACATAAAGACAATCTTTATGATTTTTCAATTCACACAGACAAATAATAAATGAAAATATTGCTAATAAGAAATAATGATTTAGGTTTCTTTAACCAGACTAATATTACCGGAGTATACCCACCTTTAGGTCTGGCCTATATAGCTTCGGTGTTAAGGAAAGCAGGTTATCAGGTTAACCTCCTGGATAATCAGATTTTAGGATTTCGTAACAATTCCCTTAAGAATGAGATTAAAAGAATTGCTCCAGATGTAGTTTTGTTGTCAGCCATGAGCCCTTCATGGTCAGAACTAATTAAGTTGAGTAAACTTATTAAAGATGTTTCACCGCAGATTATTACAGGTGTCGGAGGGCCGCATTTAACTGTGTATCCAATAGAGTCATTATCACACAAAAGTTTTGACTTTGGGGTGTACGGGGAAGGGGAAAATACAATTTTAGAAGTAGTTAAAACAATCGAGGAAGGTAGAACATTAGAAGGTATAAAAGGATGTATTTTCAGAGAAAATGGTGAGGTTATAGTAAATGCGCCACGGGAAGAAATCGATGATTTAGACTCAATTCCCTTCCCCTCGATCGGGCTCCTTCCTTATAAAAAATATATTGCTTTATCAGTCAATAGCCCGTTTTTTACGATAGTGACGTCACGGGGTTGTCCGTATAACTGTAAGTTTTGTTTTCAGGGTTATCTGGGCAGATATCGCACCCGGAGTCCGGAAAATATAGTTAATGAAATGGAAATGCTTGTAAATGAATATGGGATTCAGGAGATAATTGTTTTTGATGAGACTTTTGCAGTTGAGGAACAAGGGGTGCTAAAGACTTGTGAGCTTATCCAAAAAAAAGGAATAAAGTTTAAATGGGACATAAGGACGCGAGTTGATTTATTAAATGAAAAGGTGCTCAAGTCTCTTAAAAATACGGGGTGTTATAGGATCCATTTAGGAATTGAATCAGGCAATCAAGAAATTTTGAATATGATGAATAAAAAGATTAGTATTCCAGAGATTGTAGAGAAAGTTAATCTGGCAAAGAAATTTGGATTTGAAATAAGGGGATATTTTATGCTCGCTTATCCTACAGAGACTTACAGAACCATTTGTAAGACGATAGATTTTGCTAAATCACTTTCTTTACATTGGGCAAGTTTTACCGTTACAATGGGATTGCCAGAGACAGACATTTATAGGGAGGCTTTGAGAAGAGGATATTTTGATATCGATTATTGGAGAGAGCACGCCAAAGGCAATATCTTGAATTCAAAACCATACTTTATTCCTAATGGCCTAGAAGAAGACGATTTATTCGCCCTTAAGAAAAAGGCATATTTAGAATTTTATCTCAGGCCAAAGATAATCTGGAGTATATTAACGAGTGCGAGGCCGATGGAGGTAATTAAGAACTTGCGGTTACTTTTGAGGTTGTCACCGTCTATATTTTATTCGATAATCAAGATATAAGATTTTAAAATGTCAAATATAGCCTTGATTTCCTTGTATGGTGTAGAAAATAACGGCGTAAGATTAATCTCATCCGTGTTGCAAAAAGAGGGTTTTAATACCCATATTATTTTTTTCAAAAGATGGGTAAATAATGATATTCGTTATCCTACCCAAAAAGAAAAAAAGACTCTGATTTTGCTCTTGAAAAAGTTGAATATTGATTTGGTGGGTTTTAGTTTTACTTCGCCTTTTCTAAAAATTGCACAGGATTTAACCAGGTGGATAAAGAATATTCTATTAGTAAAAGTAGTCTGGGGAGGAATTCATGCAACTGTTATGCCAGAGGAATGTTTAAAGCACTGTGATATTGTATGCAGGGGAGAAGGAGAATATGCAGCGCTGGAGCTAGTGAAAGCGCTCCAACAGAGGTATCCCCCGGAAGGAATTAAGAATATCTGTTATAAAAAGGAGAACAAGATAATTTGTGAGGAAGTGAGACCTTTGATTCAAGATTTAGATTCTTTACCACGCCAAGACTATGGTGGAAAAAATAAATTTTTTATTGATGAGGACAGGTTACAAAATATTGACCCACTAGTTAATGCCCTGGAATTAAGAACTTTTGCTTCTCGCGGATGCCCTTTTAATTGCAGTTATTGTTACAATAGTATCTTGAGAAAATTAAATCAAAACGAAAAATATCATCGCATAAGGAGCGTTGAAAGCGTAATATCTGAAATTGAATATACCCTAAGTAAATTTAAAAAAATAAAAAAAATAAAATTCGATGACGATACATTTATATTTCCTAAACATTGGATCTATGAGTTTTGTAAAAAATATAAAAATCGCATAGGTTTGCCTTTTGAAATCTTATTTAACGCAGAATGCTTGGATGAAGAGGTTTTAAACGAATTGAAGGCTGCAGGGTTGAGGAGGATTCAAGTTGGCATGCAGACAGGTTCACAGAGAGAATCGGAAGAAATTTATAATAGAAGTTTATCTATGGAAAAAATTAAGAAATTTGCTTATGCAGCTAAAAGATTAAAGCTAGAGGTAGTATACGATGTTATATTAGATAATCCCCTGGCAACTATTGAGGATAAGAAGGCATTGATGGATTGCTTATTCGGTCTTCCCAGGCCTTTTGATTTATTTGTTTATTCTTTAACACTTTTTCCAGGAACAGCGCTTTGCAAGCTATTTTTGGAAAATGGATTGATTAAAGATGAGGATGTAGAGGGTCAGGCAAATAAATCTTTTTACCAGTTCAGACTAAGCTTTTCTTATCCCAGAAGAAAAGAAGAGCTATTTGTGGCATGTATAGCTTCTCTTGTATCCAAGTCTTTTGTTCCTAAATCTCTGCTCGCTTTTCTTAAGAGAAGCAATTTTTTAAAGAAGCACCCGTTACTATTAAAATGGTTCGCTGAGTTTTGTAACTCGGCCAAGCTTTTATATATTCTGATAAAATTGTTTATTAAGGGAGAAATAAATACTTGGAAGTTTAAAGAATACGGTTTACCTAGGAGATTCCTGATTCAATGAGAATAACTTTACTAAACTCTCCTTTAAATCAAAATATTCTCAGGAGATTAGGTCCGATAGTAAAAAGCTTATTTTATAACTCTCCCCCCTTAGGCCTTTGTTATCTGGCATCTGTTTTGGCAGAGAAGAATTACGAAGTAGAAATTATCGATGCAGCAGTAGAAGGTTTATCCACCGAGAAAACATTGAGAAGGATAGCAAATTCTTCTCCCCATATAATTGGGATTACTGTTTTTGCTACTTCGGCACATTCATCTTATGATACCGCAAGAGAAATAAAAACGAGATTCCCAGGTATAAAAATTGTTGTTGGCGGTCCCCACATAACTTCAAATCCCGGAGATCTTTTACAACACCCAGAGATTGATATAGCAGTAATCGGAGAAGGGGAAATCACTTTTAGAGAATTAATAGAATCAATTGAGAGGGGAGAGGATATATTTAAAGTAAAAGGCCTTGCTCATAATGTAAACGGCAAGATGCTTTTTACGCCTCCCAGAGACTTTATACCGGATCTGGATATTTTGCCTTTTCCTGCACGGCATCTGGTGCCCATCCGGATGTATAGGCCGCAACCTAACGATCAAAAACGGTTACCGAAGTTAAGCATGATTTCAAGCAGGGGATGTCGATATTCCTGCATATTTTGTGATAAAAACGTATTCAAAAATATATATCGTTCTTTTAGTCCAAGGTATATAGCTAATGAGATGTCCAATCTTGTTAAAAATTTTAAAGCCAAAGACATCGCATTCTTGGATTCTACTTTTACTCCCAGTCAAAATCGAGTGTATGAAATAATAAAAGAAATAAAAAAGGCTAATTTGGATGTTACCTGGACCTGTTCTGTAAGGGCAGATGTATTGGATGAACAACTTTTGAAAGAGATGAAAGAGGCGGGGTGTTGGAGAGTGCGCATAGGTATTGAATCCGGGAATAGCGAAGTACTTAATTTTATTAAAAAGGGGATAACAAAGCATCAGGCGCAAAAAGTGGCAAATTGGGCTTACCAGCTTGATTTAGAGCCCAAGGCTTTTTTTATGATAGGCCACCTCAGCGATACAAAGCCGACAATTGAAGAGACTATAAATTTTGCCTGTAGCCTTCCCATAAAAGATATAACTGTTCAGATGAATACACCGCTAAGGAATACTCCTCAATATCCGTTGATAGAAAAGTACGGAAGAACGGTAACGTGCGACTTTTCTGATTATACTTTTTTTGAGCCAGTATTTATACCTAATACGTTGACATACGAAGACCTGCGTTATTATTATGAAAAATTCTATCTTAAGTTCTACTTGAGACCCAGAATATGGTATTGGCATATCAAAAAAATAAGGACCTTTTCTGATATTGTAAAATACTTTAAAGGCATAGGAATTATAATGTTCTTTTTTATCTCATGGCTGAAAGAGAGATTTTAATCAGAGTAGCGGCACTAGGTGACCTAGATGCTATTTATCACCTTTATACTAATTATATGTTTGATTCATATCTTTTAAAATTCGGGAGCCCTTTTGTTAAAAAATATTTGAAGGTAATTCTAAAGTCAACAGCTTGCGTTACTCTAGTAGCAATAGATAGCCATATTACCGGATTTATTATGGCGGCCTTCAACTGCAAAAAGATACTATCCGAATTATTTTTTAACATCGAAATTTTGCTTGCCTGGATAAAGCAAATTTTAGCACGACCAAGCATTGCTTTTAAAAGCTTAGGTTTAATTCTCTATTCTCTCAATACAAGCATAAAAAATGTAGATGCTGAATTTTTATTCATAGCTATTGAGCCGAGATATCGAAAGATAGGCCTGGGCACCCGCTTAATAAAAAAAGTCTTAAATTTAATGAAACAAAATGGGATAAAGAAGATTAAAGTTTCTACTCTCGAGAGCAATGAAGTCGTTAATGCCCTTCTTAAGAAATTGGGATTTGAATTGAAGAAAACCTTCAAATTATTTAAGAAATATATGTATTTATACGAGTATGAGCTAGATTAGAAATTTAACGGTACAGAAATATAATCCGGCTTTAAATAAATTCGATATAGACTGTATAACAAAAAAAATAAAAAAGTGGATAAGAAGATAAGAACAGTAGTTGTTATTCCCACATATAATGAAGCACAGAATATCGAAAGTTTAGTTTTTCAAATTTTGCATTTTCATCCGCAGTTTGATATTCTAATTGTAGACGATAACTCTCCTGACGACACCGGTAGAATTGCAGAAGAGTTATCAAAGAGATCTAATAAGATAAGAGTCTTGCATCAAGCAAGGAAGGTTGGTTTAGGTAGAGCTTATATAGAAGGGTTTAAATATATTTTATTGCAAGAGCCGCTTTATGAAAGAATTATTCAGATGGATGCTGATTTTTCGCATCATCCAAAATATTTAGGCGATTTGCTTAAAGCAACTCAAAATAGTGACTTGAGCCTGGGTTCAAGATATATTGTTAATGGTAAAATTGTCAATTGGGGAATAGTCAGGAGACTCATTAGTTATTGCGCCAATCTTTATGTCAGGTTTTTTTTAGGTTCACGAGTGAAAGATTGGACTGGCGGTTTTCGTTGTTTTAAGCGAGAGGTTTTAGATAGTATTGAACTGGGAACGATCAAATCTAAAGGTTATTTATTTCAAATTGAGGTTTTGTACCGCTGTTTATGTCATGATTATAATGTTACAGAGATTCCCATTTCATTTGTTGAGCGTAAAAAAGGTAGAACGAAATTAGGATGTTATGAAATATGGGAGGCTATTTTGGGCGTACCGAGATTAAGTTTTTTAAACAAGAATTCAGTCTATAAATAAATACAACCTAAAATCAACCACCAAATAAGCGCAATCTCAGGCAGGAAAAAGTTGAAATCAACAAGGTTATGAATGAGAAATACTGCATTCGCAGCGATTAATCCAGACAACAGGTTTTTATTCCTCAAATCTTTGATATTTTTAAACGCAGATTTAAACACAACGACGATTAACCACAGGAATGAGGCCAATCCTAAAATTCCCATCTCTGCCCAAATCTGTAAATACGAGTTGTGTGCATAACGGGCAGAAGAAATATTAAAATTGCCTAGACCTACGCCCCGCCAGGGGAAGGTCTTAATTATTTTCAAGGTATCGCCCCAGTAATTCAACCTCATTATCAAAGAAAAACTGGGTAGGATATGTTGCTTTGTGTCAGACTGTCGTATAAGAAAAACCACAATAATTATAATTAAGAAAATAGAGATGAATAATAGCTTCTTTTTATCCAGAATTCTCTCCTTCTTTTGAAAATCTTTATTTAAGAGACTATGCAAATAAAAATATATTATCAAGCCTGAAAAGATACTTATGAGGGCACCGAGTGATTTGGTAAGAATAAGCGCTAACGACACCGATATAAGAACAAAGAAAAGACGATTGAAGAAGATTTTTTTCTCTCTATTCCACAGGGTCAAGATAAGGGGTATAATCATAGCCAGATATCCGCCCAATGTATTAGGCGTGACAAAAGGAAAATATACTCTACGGCGCTGTATATAATCCAGAGCAAAAGAATATGAGGTTTTTGTTTTGGCTAAATAATTCAAAATATGTTGAAAGCCAAAGAGGTATTGATAGATTGCCAAAAGACTGATTAGAAAACCAGCCAAGATTATTATTCTGATAACCCGGATTTTATCTTCATAACTTAAAGAAATGGCAATTATAAAAATTAGTAGGCCGTTTATATATTCATAGAGATTCATTAGACTATTTAACCTATTAATGGAAAAAAAAGTTGAAGCCAGCAATGCCAGCGAGAACAGCATCAGGGGAAATTTTAAAATCTTAATTTTTTCAGCAGGGAAGTTTTTACGGGATAGCCAGATAATTAAAAACCCTAAGAATAAAGAAGAATAAATATAATTTAAACTGGGGAAGGCAAGAGAGGAAATAAAGGGCCGGATAAAGATAAGGATTAGAAAAATAGAAAGCATTATGCTATAATTGTATTCTAAAATGCGACAGGCGTCAAACGAAATAGTTAGCATTATAGTCGTATCCGGCGGAATAAAACATTATCTTGAGTCCTGCCTGGATTCAGTGAGAAAGCAATCCTACAGAAGCCTCGAGATTATTGTAATTGATAATTCGCTTAATCCTCAATTTAAACAGGAGATTATCAGAAATTATCCAGAGATTAGATTGTGTTCAGAAAAAAATAATTTGTTTTATGCAGAATCACTTAATAAAGGAATAAGGCTTAGTAAGGGAAATTTTATTTTATGTCTTAACGATGATGTAACCCTAGATAAGGGGTTTATAGAAGTGGCCTTACGCGGGTTTTTTTTAGATTCTTCTATAGGCATGGTCAGCGGCAAGATTTTGCGTAGCGACGGCGTAACTATTGACAGCACAGGGCTATTCTTGACGCCTTGGCGGACGGTTCGAGAAAGAGGCTATGGCAGGAAGGATAACGGCCAATATAACCCCCCAGGGTATACCTTCGGAGTAAATGGTGCGGTAGCGTTTTATAGGCGCAGGATGTTGGAGGACATAAAGATAGGTTCTGATTACTTTGATTCTGATTTTCGAATGTTTTATGAAGATTTAGACCTTGCCTGGAGAGCACAAAGATTTGGCTGGAAGGCATATTATGTTCCTGAGGCAGTTGCTTATCATGTCCGGGGAGGAACTGCCAGACAGGGATTGGGGATTGATAAATCTTACGCACGAACATATCTCAGCGATGAATTGCACTTAGATTTAATAAAAAATCGTTATATCAGTATGATTAAGAACGAATCGGTTTTTGGATTCTTTCTGCATTTACCATTTATTCTTCTTTATGATTCACTGGTTTATGGTTATATTATATTTTCCAATATTCGCCTTTTAAGAAGATTACCTGTAATTTCAAAATATATAAAATCTTCCCTGAAGAAAAGAAGTTTAATTATATCCGGAAGGGGTAAATAATGGAATTTTTAAAAGCACAAAGGTTAAGACTTAAGAAATTATTATTTATAGGAATAATTACGATAAGTATTGTTTTTATATTTTCTTTAATATATTTTAGATATAAACTAGATAAACCGAATATTATTCTGATTACTATAGATGCCTTAAGACCCGATCATCTCAGTTGTCACGGATATGAGAGAAACACCTCTCCTAATATTGATAAACTAGCCAAAGAGGGAATTCTTTTCCTTAACTGTTATGCTACAAGTTATGACACAGCTCACTCTTTTCCGGGATTCCTTACCGGCAGATACTTGGCTGTTGAGATAACGGACCCCGTTAGTTTCCATAATATTTTAGATAGAAAGTTCACTACCTTAAGTGAACACCTCAAAAGCCTTGGCTATTATACAGCAGCTTTTATAAATAACGGGCATTTAAAAATTGGAAAAGGTTTTAAACAGGGCTTCGACATTTACGAAAACTTTCACGAAGATGCAGAAAGGCAAAGCAATAGGGTTAAGAATTTCTTAAGCAATTATACCAGTAATAAACCGTTATTTATTTGGATACATTTTCTTGATCCGCATACTCCTTATGAGCCAAGGGAGAAATACTTTAAGATTTTCGAGAACGATCGATTATATAAAGAAAATGATAAGATGTTGAAATTAAATCCAGACGAATCCGCTTCTCCTTATGCAAGCGATGGATATATACCAACAATAACATTCCATGAAGATAAATACAACGTTAACCACTATATAGCTTGCTATGATTCAGAGATACGCAATACGGATTTTTATATAGGGGGGCTGCTTGAAAATATAAAAGACGACACCCTTATTGTATTAAGTGCGGATCACGGAGTAACCCTGGGTGAACATGGTGCATATTTCGAACACGGAGTAAATATCTATGATGAACTGTTGCATATACCTTTAGTTACAAAGACGCGAAGTTTTTTACAGGAGGAAAGAGAATACCCGAAGCAGTTTCCAGCGTAGATATCGTCCCCACGATTTTAAGCAGAGTAAGTCCCCTTTGGTATTTTTTAAGTAAGTATAAGTTGGGCGGAAAGGATTTAAAAAGGATAGTTGAGGCCGATGATGTGGGCAGAAGGTATATCTATTCTTACTGCCCTTGGGCATGGAGTGTCCGCGATGCCAGAAGGAATGTTAAATATATTCTTAATGAGAACGGAGACGAGGAATTATATCTTTTGCCTGATGAAAACAAAAACAGTAACCTTATAGACAATTATTCTTTACAAATTTCCCTTATCAGGGAAGAGCTTAGGAAAAGCTTATATACCTGGTTGGAGGGTTATCCAGTTCGCGCTGATATACATCCTAAGAAAATTGCCTTAGATGAGGATTCAAAGGAGACTTTAAGAAGTTTAGGATATCTTCAATAATAAATAGCTATAAGCATATTCATGCCATAGTCTTACATCTAATGCTGTGGTATTCATTGAATTCAATGCCATATTAATAATTGTAAATTCTTGGTTGCGATGATCTGTCGGACCATCTATGCTTATAAAGGGGGGATTTTTCTTGACTCTACCTCTTTTATATATTAGAATGAATTAAGTTAATTTGAATAGGTATGGGTCAGGAAGATTATCATATATTAAATTCAACGATAGGGGGCTATTAATGAGAAAGATTTATCCGATATTGCTAATACTGTGCGCCTATTTAACAATGGGTTCCTTGAACTGTCTGGCTGAGGAAAATAAGGCAAATCTTCTGCTCTTGATTGCTGAACAGAATATTGAGGGGCCGCAGCGCTGCTGGTGGGCAAGCGAGATTGATTTATCTACTGTTGAGGCAAAATTGTCAGAGGGGCTTATTTCCGGAGGCTATTCAGTCTTAGATCCTTCACAGATAAGTGGAGTTTTAAAAGAGGAAAAGGCCTTTCGCAGCATAAATCTATCTGATGAAGAGTCAGTAGAATTAGCAAAACTCTCTCAGGCTGATTATGTTATTTTAGGCAAGGCTGTGGCTTCCTCCGGCGGAAATGTTCCGGAGTCGAATATGCGTTCCTGCTTTGCCAATGTTACCATAAAGCTTATTCGGGTACAAGACGAAGAGATAATTGCCTATTTAGAGGCAGGCGGTTCAAGTGTCCATACGGATGTAATTAGTGGTGGCCGCGAGGCATTGATTAAGGCAGCCGGGGATTTGGCAACCAAGGTAATTAATGCCTTAAGCCAAGAGGGCAAACAAGAAGCTGTAGTCCAAGAGGGAGGACAGGAGGAATGAAAAGCTTATTTTTGATTTTAGGACTGGGTTGTTTGGTTTTTTCTCATGCTGGTTGCGCTTCTTTGCAGCCTACAGCACAGGTAGAGCCTACTGCTGGTGTTCAGGCCTTGCCGCCATACTCTGGCCCAAAGGCACGCATTGCGGTTGCAGATTTTGATGTCAAGGCTGCCAAGGCTGGTTGGGAGATAGGTTCAGGATTGCGAGAGATGTTGGTTACTGCCCTGGTTAACAGCAATCGTTTTAGCGTTGTTGAGCGTCAAGTTCTAGATGCAGTGATGAAGGAACAGGAATTATCTGTTTCTGGCGCGGCTGATGAGGCAACTAGGATAGAAAGAGGCAAGATCAGGACCGCAGATCTTATCGTTACCGCTGCAGTTACTGAATTTGAACCTCAGGCTTCCGGGGGTAGAGCCGGAGTAGGAGGGGGCGGTGGGATAGGCAGTGGTATCTTGGGCGGCTTGTTAGGAGGTGCTTTAAACAAGGCGCATATGGCCTTAGATATTCGCGTAGTCGATACCTCTACCTCTGAAATTCTTAGCGCTACCCGTGTTCAGGGTCAGGCCTCAGATATAAGTGGCGCAATTATGGCAGGGTTCTTAGGAAGTTGGGGTTTGGGTGGCGGATTATCTGCATATGCCAATACCCCTATGGAGAAGGCAATACGCATCTGTATCATTGAGGCAGTAAAATACATCGCTCAGGCAACCCCCCCAAGCTATTATAAGTATTAATTACAAACACCAAATAAATAAGTTCTTAAATTCCGGTTATGTGTTAGTGGCTTTGATTAATATAAAACCACAACCGATACCGATTAGCCAACTATGTGGTCGCTTAAACTAAGAATGTATTTATTGTTAGGATTGCTTTTTGGTATCATCTACGCTATTGTAACTGTAATTAGCGTAAGTCTAGGAGTGGCAAATTTTTATTTCTATTTTATATTTAGTCTTTTGCTTATGTTTATCCAATATATGATTGGGCCAAAGTTGGTTGAGTGGTCAATGCGTGTACGCTATGTAGAGAATTCTCAGTATCCTCAATTGCATAAGATGGTTGAGGAGTTGGCAGGGCGCGCCAAGATTCCCACTCCACGCATAGGAATTGCAGCAATTCCTATACCCAATGCCTTTGCCTTTGGTCGCAGCCTCGGCGATGGAAGGGTTTGTCTAACCGAAGGGATAATGCAGCTGTTAAATCAGGATGAATTACGCTCAGTCCTAGGCCATGAGATAAGCCATCTTAAGAATCGCGATGTTCTTACCATAACCTTGCTATCAGTGATTCCTATGATTCTTTATCGCCTTGCCTGGCATATGTTCTTTTTTGGCGATAGGCGGAATCGGCAGGGAGGGGCAAATACGGTTCTTATCGGTTTAGCTGCCTTTATCTTCTATTTTATTACTAATCTTCTAGTACTTTATGCCTCCCGTATCCGTGAGTATTTTGCTGACCGAGGCTCAGTACTTTTAGGCAATAAACCTGCCTGGCTTGCCTCTGGTTTATACAAACTGGTATACGGTTCTGCCCGTATAGATAAACAGAGGCTCAAGGAAGCAGAAGGCCTCAAGGCATTCTTCGTCAATGACCCCTCGCGTGCCCTAACTGAGATTCAGGAATTAAGGCAGCTGGATTTGGACAGAAGCGGCACCATTGATCCCAACGAACTACAGAATCTCCAGTCTAAAAGAATACAGCTTTCTTTTGGCGATAAGCTGCTGGAGTTATTAAGTACCCATCCCAATATGCTCAAGCGCATCAAGCAACTGAGTAAATATTCTGGATAGCCTCAGTTTCCATAAATTTAATATTAAAAAGGAGGTATTTATGTTTAGGCAAATTCTTCAAACCGTATTTTTTAATAACCGTATCTTAGATTATATAATTTGCTTCTTAATATTTTTAATTGGTATACTTATTATCCATCTGTTTAGAAAGGTCATTATTCAGCGTATGAAGAGTTGGGCAAAAAAGACCTCCACCACCTTAGATGATTTATTGATTGGGATTGTTCAACGCAACATTCTCCCATTGCTTTATTTTGGTGCTTTTTATGTGAGCATTCGTAATCTAACCTTAAACCCATCCTTAAGTAAGACAATAGATACCTTAGGATTAATCCTGTTGACAATTTTTGTTATTAGGTTTTTAGTTTCCATTATAAATTACGTACTCAAGTCTTACTGGCTAAGGGGCCGTGAGGATGCAGCCAGGGAACGCAGCCTCCAGGGAATACTAAAGATTCTTAAGGTAATCATTTGGGGGCTGGGCATTGTTTTTCTGCTTGATAATCTGGGATTTCAGATTTCTACTGTAATTGCCGGCTTAGGTATTGGAGGCGTAGCAGTGGCTTTAGCTGCCCAGACAATTCTGGGAGACCTTTTCAGTTACTTTGCTATATTCTTTGATCGGCCGTTTGAAATTGGCGATTTTATCATTGTAGGAGATTTCTTGGGAACAATCGAGCATATTGGAATCAAGACTACCCGGATACGCAGCTTAGGGGGAGAGCAGATAGTTTTTTCTAACGCCGATCTTACCAATTCTCGGGTGCGCAACTATAAGCGCATGGAACAGCGTCGTGTAGTTTTTAAATTCGGGGTCACTTATCAAACCAGCCTTAAACAGGCAAAGGAAATACCGATAATAATCAGAAGTATTATAGAAAATACAAAAGACACTATCTTTGACCGTGCGCACTTCTTTTCTTATGGCGATTTTAACTTGATATTTGAGGTTGTCTATTATGTTTTAAGTCGAGATTATAACAAATATATGGATATCCAGCAGGAGATTAATTTAGCTACCAAGGAGGAATTCGAGAAGCGCGGAATTCAATTTGCCTATCCAACTCAGACATTGTTCGTGAACAAATGATTTTTTTAAATCATTAGGAAGCCATTTGATATGAAGCCTTCGATTCTATTTGTATCCTTTTTGCTAGTAAGCATTAGCTTAGAAGTCAGCGCTGATGTGGATTTATTCCAAGAGGCAGCAACCCTTTATAACCAGGCAGGATTTACTGAGGCAATAGATCTATATAAAAAGATAATTACGGATAATCCTAGGGATCCCGAGGCTTATTTGAATCTGGTCTATCTTTATATTGAATTGGCTGAATTTAAAAAGGCAATTGATATCACCAGTAATGCCCTGAAGATTTTTAAAGATAACCAGTTTAGGATTCTTCTTGGCCGGATTTATTATCTTGTTGGAAATCCAAAACAGGCAATTGCGCACTTCAATGAGTTATTAACCTCTGGGTTAGGAGAGTATCAAACATTATTCTATCTTGGGCTATGCTATGAAGACATTGGTCAATTAACCAAGGCCGAAGAGTTTTATTCGGAAGTAATTAAGCTTAAGCCCGATAATGTATTAGCATGTCTAAAACTAGGTAATATATATTACCAGGCGCATAGGCTTAATGAGGCTGTAGAGACTTACCAAAAGATAATTTCTCTCGATCCAAGTATAACTCAGGCTCGCATAAGACTTGCCGAATGCTTCACAGAACTAGGTGAATTCAAAGAGGCATACGAGCAGTACGCTAAGCATGCGGCAATTCATCCTGAGGACAAGGCTTCACTAAGGAATTTAGAAGAGATAAAAGAAAAACTGGGAGAAAGCTTTTTCGAGCGAAAGAAGAGATTGATTTCACAGATGCGGCAGAAAAAATCAATTCAGATTCAGGCATCTGGCTTTGCTGAAAGAGCCACTGAGGTAAGAATAGGGGTTGCCAAGATTAAAGGCACAGTTGAATTTAAAGCGGGAAGCCCTTTCGAGATTATTGATAAGCACAGCGGTAAGTCTATTTTCAAGGGTCAGGAGGAATCGATCTACTCTCTGGTATTCAATAAAACCTCAGGCGTTAAATTAAAGGATTATAAAGGTAATATCCTGGCATTAGATTTAAATGATGCCTTCTTAATTAAGAATAATTCTCCTAATACGGTAATATCCATTTTTGATATCCCTGTGGGCACAGGCAGTTTCTGGGCAGGTTGGCGCGACCAGCAATATCGAGGAATAATTGAGGTTGTTCCTGATAATAATGGGTTTTGGCTGATTAATCTGGTTAATTTAGAAGAGTATCTCTATGGCGTTTTGCCCTCAGAGATGCCATCTGATTGGCCGGGCGAGGCGCTACGCGTTCAGGCGATTGCAGCAAGAACATGGGCAATAAAGAATAAAACCCGTCACCGTCATGAGGGTTTTAATTTCTGCAGCAGCGTTCATTGCCAGGTATACAAGGGGGCAGGTACAGAAACGCAGATTACCAATCAGGCAGTAGACGATACGGCAGGATTAATACTTGCTCATAATAATCATCCGATCGATATATTTTATTCTAATAATTGTGGTGGATGCACACAGACTGGCGTGATTGATGGTTCTTCCTTAAATTATCATTTTCCACTTTCTCCGTTAGAATTGGAGAAGTGGCTGATGGAGAAACCCAATGCATTCTGTAATCTAAAAGAGGAGCGCTCAGCAAATTTCCGCTGGGTAAGGTTCTACAGGCAGGAGCAGTTACAAATGATGTTTGATAGAGCCGGTATCGATATAGGGGAATTTATCAAGATTATCCCTCATAGACGAGCGGCAAGCGGGCATTTACTTAGCATTGAAATTATAGGCACTGGCTCAATCAAGCTTATTGAGGGAGAATACAATATTAGAAAAATTTTGGGAAATTTACTTAGCAGTGCATTCAAAATTGAGGTAAAATATAATCAGGAAAAAAGTACGTCAGAATTTATCTTCTATGGAGCAGGCTTTGGCCACGGCAGGGGGTTGTGCCAGACAGGAGTAAAAGGCATGGCGCTTGAGGGTTATAATTATCGCCAGATTTTAAAACATTATTACCCTGACGCCCAGATAAAAACACAATATTAATTTATATTAAAACAGCATAGAGATTCGCGGTCAACAAAAGGTTCATAGTTTTTTAACATGCGGATAAAAAAACGGTTTAAAGTTGGTTTAGCCTTAGGCGGCGGGGGGGCACGGGGATTTGCCCACATAGGCGTATTAAAGATTCTGACTGCGCATTCGATACCCATTGATTTGATTGTGGGCACAAGCATGGGGGCGATCGTTGGAGCTACCTTTTGCCTAAATCCCGATGTGAATTCCTTAGAAGAAAAATTATTGGGATTGGCAGAACGCCCCCAGCTTAAAAGGATAGAAAACTTCTTCGCTCAGGCATCAGAAGAGAACAGCCAGAAATTTATTGTTCAGAAACTCCTGAGTAAAATTAAAGATCTTTATCTCTGGAATTTAAGGGCAGCCAAAAGGTGGCTTATTCGTACAGAGCCGATAATGAAACTGTTTGAAGAGCTTTTTAATAATCGAGATTTTTCCGAGACGTTAATTCCCTTTGCCTGTGTAGCTGTTGATTTAAATACTGCCTCTGCTGTTGTTATTCGAGAGGGTAGAATTTTAGATGCAATTCTTGCTTCTTCCTCCATCCCGGGAGTATTTGCTCCCTTCAAGCGCGGAGATCAACTATTGTCCGACGGGGGAATTCTTTCTACGGTGCCTGCAAGGCAGGCGCGTATTCTGGGCGCAGATTTTGTTATCGGCATCGATTTGAATCCTACCTATGTAAACAGAGAGCTTTTAACCGGCCTAGATGTAATGTTTCAGTCAGATTGGATTAAAGCCCGTTATTTAAATAAACTGAGCCTAAAATATTGCGATTTGGTTATTAAACCGGAAATCGTTAATCTTAGCTGGTCAGCATTCTCTCAAGGGAGATTTTGTATACAGAAAGGGGAATTAGAGACTTTAAGAAACATAGATACAATCAAGCGTTCCTTGGCGAAGAAGAAAAGATTTTATTTTTTGAAGAAATTATTACCAATATCCAAAGGAGACATATATGTGGACTAAAGAGAGTTTACAGCAGGCAATAAAAGAAAGAATGAAGGACTATCACTTTATTATCGCCTCGAACCGCGAACCATACATTCACGAATATTCAGGCAAGAAAATAAAATGCGTGAAGGCAGTAAGTGGTTTAGTTATTGCCCTTGATCCGGTTATGCAGGCTTCCGGTGGGATGTGGATAGCCAGTGGCAGCGGCGATGCTGACCGGGATGCAGTAGATAAGCACAATAAAATTCAGGTTCCCCCAGAAAAACCCTCCTATACCTTAAAAAGGATCTGGCTTTCTAAAGAAGAAGAGAATGGGTATTATTATGGCTATGCCAATTGCGGACTTTGGCCGCTTTCTCATATTTCTTACGAGAAACCGGTTTTTAATGCGGATGATTGGGGGTATTACAAAAAGATAAATAAGCGCTTTGCCGAAAGTATCTTGGACGAGATAAGCCGGAAGAAATGTTTTATTTGGCTGCAGGATTATCATCTTACCCTGGCAGCAAAGTATATCAAAGAGAAAGAGCCCGATGCCATTGTTTCCCTTTTCTGGCATATCCCCTGGCCCAATCCCGAGGTGTTTAGAGTTTGCCCTCAGAAGAAGGAGATTCTCGAGGGATTGCTAGCCAATGATCTGCTGGGATTTCATATCCATTATCACTGCCATAATTTTTTATCTACGATTGAAAATGAAATGGAGGCAAAGGTCGACTGGGAGGATTCAAGCGTAACCTATAAAGGTCATAAGACACTTGTGCGGCCGTTTCCGATTAGCGTGGATTATCAAGGTATATCACAAGAAGCTCGTTCCCATGAGGTTGAGCAGGCACTACAGAATATTCCTGATTCAATAGATCCGCCCTATGAAATTTTAGCCTTAGGGGTAGACCGGGTTGATTATACCAAGGGTATTCTTGAACGGATAAGGGCAATTGATCGCTTTCTGGAAAAATATCCTCAATATCAGGGCAAATTTATATTTTTGCAGTTTGGTGCTTTATCACGTATCCACATAAAGTCTTACAAACAGCTTATTGATAATGTTCAGGCCTTGGCTGAGGAGGTTAACTGGAGGCATGGTAAGGGTTATTGGTATCCAGTGGTAGTAAAGAATGTTCGCCTGGATTACGCTTCGCACCTCGCCCTTTATCGAGCCGCTGATCTGTGTTTGGTAAGCTCTCTTCATGATGGGATGAATCTGGTGGCTAAGGAATTCATCGCAGCCCATATTGAAAGAAAAGGAGCGCTCATCTTAAGCCAATTTACCGGTGCTGCGCGCGAATTTTCCAAAGAGGCAATCTTGGTTAATCCCTATGACCCTGACGGATTTGCAGATGCGATTAAATACGCCATTGAGATGCCCAGCAAAGAGAAAAAAGAGCGCATGGAGAAGATGCAGCAGTTTTTAGAAGAGAATAATATCTATCGTTGGGCAGGTAAATTTATCTCTAATCTGCTAGAATTAGAATAAAAAGGAGCAGGGAAAATGAAGGTTTCCGGGGTTATGAACCAAAAGATAATTGCTGTTAACCGCTCAACAACCTTGGCAGATTTAATTGAGCTTTTTCGCTCATTCCACAGCTTTCCGCTTGTGCCTGTTGTGGATGAGCACAAAACTTTAGTTGGCGTAGTTTCATTCCGCGGGCTCATCGAGGCATTTCGTACATCCAGCCAGGATATCTTAAAAACAATACCCTTTGTTGATGAGTATCATTTGGATATCTTCGATATGGATATTACTGCGGAGATTGGTGAGCTCTGCATAGTAGATGACCTTATGCAGACAAAATTCGTGAAAATAAATCAGAATTCCTCTCTTGAGGAGGCCTATCGCCTTATGCAGGTGCATCAAATAGAACAGCTCCCCGTTGTTAATTCAGAAAATCAACTTGTGGGAATGATTGGGGCGTTTGATATTTTTCTCGCTCTTTTTAGAGAGAAGGGCGTTATCCAGTAGAATATGGATGCTATCTTTAGTCTAGGAATAATATTGCTCTGTGGGCTTATCGGCGCCCGCATAATAAATAAATTAAAGTTACCCTCTGTAACCGCTTATCTTTTATTGGGAATCCTTATTGGTCCTTCTTTGGGCAACCTCGTATCATCGGATCTATTATCTGCCTCAGGATTTATATCCAATATTGTACTCGGGCTCATCGCTTTCAACATAGGGCAAAATTTCTCACGGGAAAATTTTAGCCGTATTGGCAGAGCAATCATCTGGATTTCTCTCTTTGAAGCAGTAGGGGCCTGGATTCTTGTAACCTCTGCATTATTTTTAGTCTTAAGGCAGTCTTTTTATTTATCTTTATTATTTGGGGCTATATCAGCTGCTACTGCTCCGGCAGCCACAGTAATGGTCGTAAGGGAATATAAAAGTAAAGGCAATTTTACCGATGTGCTTTTAGGGGTGGTGGCAATCGACGATGCCTGGTGTTTGGTTATTTTTGCTTTATCCTTGGCAATATCCAAGGCAGTGGCTGCACATATGAGCAATAATCTTTTAATTATTAAGGTTATTCTAAAATCTATTTTTGAAATAGGAGGAGCTTTTGTTTTGGGATGGGTAATGAGTTTTATAGGGTCCAGGTTCTCTAAATATATCCGTACACAGGCAGAAGCACTTATTTATAGCCTGGGACTTATATTCTTTACTATCGGTTTAAGTATTTTTCTGCATTTTTCAGTTCTACTTGCCTGTATGTTTCTGGGGGCAGGCTTGGTCAATATTAAAAAAATAAATCTGAACTTTTTTGATGTTATAAGAACAGTCGATTCGCCTCTATATCTTTTGTTTTTTGTTCTAGCAGGAGCAAATTTGGAGATACACTTATTTAAAAGTATCGGATTTATAGGTATTGTTTATTTAATATTTCGCCCGATTGGTAAATTAATCGGTGTGCACTTAGGGGGCCATATTGCAAACGCCTCAGAAAAGATAAGGAAATTTCTAGGCTTTGCCCTTGTGCCTCAGGCAGGCGTAGCTTTAGGTTGTGCCTTGATTGCTAAAAGTGAATTTCCCGAAGTGGGTGGTATAATATTTACTACAATAATCGCAACTACCGTTATTTATGAATTGATTGGGCCCATATGTACCAAGATTGCCTTGGAGAAGGCTGGTGAGATTAGTATTTCTGGTCAGGATGCGTCTGGTTTGGAAAGGAGAGAATAGTGGGAAAGCGTAAACGAAGGGGAAAGTTAAGCTGGCGCTCAAAAAAAGCAAATAAAGGCCGAAGGCCGTGTCTGGGGCATTAAAGTAAATCTACAATAATTTCTGCCGCGCGTTTACTTGCTCCTTTTTCTCCCAAAAGTAATTTTACCCGAGAAAGCTCATTTCTAAAAGAATTTAGTTTCGAGGAGTCACCCAGGGTCTTAATAATATAATCAGCAATCCCTTTTGGGCGGGCGCGGTACTGAATAAATTCCTTAATTATTTTCCTGCCAGCTATAATATTCACCAGTCCAATATAGGGAATTTTGATGATTGTCCGTAAGCACAACCAACTAAGCCAGGAAACCTTATAGATAATCACAAAGGGCCTTTCTAATATAGCGCTTTCCAGGGTTGCACTCCCAGAAGCAATCAGGGCAAAATCAGAATTGGCCAATCCTTCACGAGTCATATCTACAAAAACATAGACTGGGAGTTTGAAATTTGAAAGAATTTGGTCATATACTTCTCTTTTTACAGTAGATGAACGCAGGATTACGAATTGACTCGTAGGAATCTTCTCATAGATAATTTCAGCACTTTCTAACATTAAGGGCAGAAGCCTTCTAACCTCTATCTCCCTCGAGCCGGGAAGCAGCGCAATGGTAGTTCTTTCGGTTGGCAGATTGATTCTGGAATCAGATTCGACAATATCTAAAAAGGGATGCCCAACAAAACTAACCGAAACCCCGGCTTTTTGGTAAAGTTCTTCTTCAAATTTAAAGATTACAATCATTTTTTTAATCATTCTTTTTATTAGATTTATGCGATTCCTGCCCCATGCCCAGACCTGTGGACTAATGTAATAGACTATCGGTATATCTCTTTTTTTGAGTTCAACCGCCAATCTTAGATTAAATCCTGGATAATCGATAAGGATGGCCAGGTCAGGATTTAACCTATCCACCTCTTTTAGCAATTGGTTAAATATGGCCTTAAATTTTTTGAGGTTTTTCAACACCTCCACGAATCCTACTACAGCCAAATCAACAATATTAGCATAAAGCCTGACTCCCTGCTCTTTCATTCTATTGCCACCCAGGCCAAAAAACTCCCAATCGGGCATCAATGCCTTAATCTCCTTAATTAGGTTTGCTGCATGCAGGTCTGAGGATGCCTCTCCGGCAACAATTAAGATATTCTTTTTCATTTAATTTTTTGCCAAATTTTGTTCTTAATCTCCAAGGCAAGGGCAAGGGCCTGGCGAGCTACTTGGCCTGAAACAAGCGGCTGTTTCTGCCTTGTCACACATTCCAGAAAAGAAGACAGTTCTTTCCTGAGGGATGGTTCCTTCTCAATTGGGAGAGGGTGTTTAGAAATCCCCCTTTTTATTTTCTGGTACACAAAAGCGCGCTCATTTTTATAATCTAGCGAGATGTAGGTATTTCTAAAAAATATCCGAATTTTACGCACCGGTTCTTCTGATACGCGGCTTGAGGTTAAATTACACACGCACCCATTGGAGAACTCAAGCCGGGCATTGGCAATATCTTCGAAGGGCGTGAGAATCTTAGCGCCCACAGCGTCAATCTTCTTTATTTTGGATTTAACCAGACCCAGGATGATATCAATATCGTGTATCATTAAATCTAGGATAACCCCTACATCCAAAGAGCGATGAGAAAATGGGCTTAGCCGGTGACATTCAATAAAACGCGGGTTTCTTATCAGTTTCTGGGTGGCAACAAAGGCAGAATTAAATCTCTCAATATGGCCTACCTGCAGTATTAAACCCCTGCGCTTAGCTAGCTTGATTAACTCATCTGCCTGTTCTAGGTTCGTGGTAAATGGCTTTTCAACCAGCAGGCAAATATTATGCTCAAGACAATCCTTAGCTATTTTATAATGCAGGCTGGTGGGAACAGCTATGCTTGCGGCCTGTATTTGACCAAATAGCCTTCTATAGTCAACATAACCCTTAATGCCAATTTGCCCTGATATTTCTTCTAATTGCTTAGGGTTTATATCGCTTATCGCAACTAGTTCGGCTTCAGGCAGTTGGTGATAGATGCGGGCATGGATTGAACCAAGATGCCCCACCCCGATTACCCCTATCTTAAGCTTGTTCATATTTAGGTTCCCGAATGTAGAAACTTCTCTGGTTATTCTTCGGGATGCCGAAGCAATGCTTCCAGAGGTTGCTACATTCGGCATATTATCAAAATACTCGACAAATGTCAAATGTTATGATATTATATGCCGAATATGAGAGATTATTTGCGTCTATTAAGGTTCGTTATGCCATATAAGAAACTGCTTGGGCTGGCAGCTTTGGTAATGTGGTTTTCTGCTATATTTGATGGAATATCCTTATCAATGATTGTGCCCCTGGCAGATAAGGTGCTTACCAACCAGAAGATTATCTTGCCTGTTCAACTACCCCTATCTTTGGCTAAATTTGTTGACCTCCTAAATTCTACTCCTGCCTTAATTGTGCTGAAATTTATGGCAATTGCGATTTTACTCCTGTTTATACTCAAGGGCTTGTTTTTCTTTGCCCAAAATTATCTTATGTCGGACATTTCTAATCGCGTAGTGCGGGATATCCGTTCCAGGCTGCATAGCAAAATGCAGGAGCTTTCGCTGGAGTTCTATCATCGCAAGCGTGGAGGAGAGCTTATCTCGCGGATCACCAATGATGTTGTCCGGGTAGAATACGCAGTTAGTTCCGGCTTGGCCGATCTTATCTATCAGAGCATGCAGCTTGCGGTTTTCCTGTTTTTGATATTTTTTATTCACCCCCGCTTGGCGCTCATTTCACTATTACTTCTGCCTTTGGTAAGCTTCCCGATGATTAAGATAGGCAGGATGATTAAAAAGCTCTCCCGGCGTTCACAGGAAAAGATGGCAGATATTCACTCCAGTTTATATGAGGCCATTTTTGGGGCACGGATAGTCAAGGCCTTCTGCGCAGAAGAACAGGCAATTAGGAAGTTTAACCAGCAGAATCGTGATTTTTACAAGTTGGAGATGAAATCAATAAAGCGCCGGCTGATTTTAAGCCCGCTTACAGAATATATTGGCGCGATGGCAGCAATATTTGTCTTTTTCTGGGGTGGCCGTGAGGTTATTGCAGGCAAGCTTTCTTTTGGAGTATTTGGTTTATTTTTAGGGGCGTTACTTTCTTTGATTAAGCCGTTTAAAAAATTAAGCCAGGTATATTCTTTTAACCAGCAGGCAATCGCGGCGAGTTTAAGGATTTATGAAGTTTTAAACACCGAGGTAAAGGTCAAAGAGGCGCCAGGTGCAAGGCAATTACCCAGGCCAACAACCCGCGTTAGATTTGAAGGTGTTTGGTTTGCTTATGATGATGAGGATGTG